>DSLFC04102__coassemble_623_pt1 | contig 44339 bp, 40 predicted proteins | sample DSLFC04102__metabat2_low_PE_028 | metagenome-assembled genome bin DSLFC04102
ATCTTGTGGGCGCCGGTGTGGTTGAGGTCCTCCCGCTTGAGATAGATCTTCGCGCCACCCAGTGCCTGCGTCAGCCGCCGAGCCAGGTACAGCCGGGAGGGCCGGCCGGCGTACTCTTGAAACAGCTCGTTCAGCTCCCGCTGAAACTCTGGGTCCTCCCGGTAGTGGCAGTAGGCCTCCTCCAGCTCCATCACCGCGCTCATCAGCGTCTCGGGCACATACTGCCCGCCGTGGAGGCCAAAGCGTCCTTTGGACATCCCGTTCACTCCTCTCGGGCGGCGCGCACCGCCGCCAAAATTTTTTCTTGGTCTTTACAGCCCTGGCATTCCACCCCGCTGGACAGGTCCACCCCAAAGGGGCGCAGGGTGCGCACCGCCGTCCTTAGGTTCTCCGGGGTCAGCCCACCTGCCAGCAGGTAGGGACGGGGAAAGCCACGCAGCAGGGCCCAGTTAAAGGGCTTGCCCGACCCCTGCCCGCTGTCCAGCACGATCCGGTCGGCGGGGAAACGGGCGGCACGCTCCAGGTCGGCGGCAGCACGCACCTGGAAGGCCCGCCAGACCTCCCGGCCCGGGGCCAGGGCCTGCAGGGTGGCTAGATAGCCCTCGTCCTCCTGGCCGTGGAGCTGGGCGACCTGGATAGTTCCGTCCCGGAGCAGAGCCGCGACCTCTTCCACCGGCTGGTCCACAAACACCCCCACGGGGACGATGGCCGAGTCCAGCCGGGTCCGCAGGGCGCGGGCCTGATCCGGGGTCAGGCTACGATGGCTTTTGGGGACGTTGAGGACAAAGCCGCACCAGTCCGGCCCGGCCTGGTTGACGAAGTCCACGTCGCAGGGGCGGAAGAGCCCGCAGATCTTGATCCTGCTCATCCCGCCGCCTCCCGAAAGGCGGCCAGCCGACCGGCCGGGTCGGCCGCGCGCATCAGCGCCTCCCCCACCAGTACCCCGTCCGCCCCCATGGCCCGAGCCGCCGCGGCGTCCTCCGGGCGGGCCACGCCGCTTTCGGACACATACAGCACGCCGGGGGGAACCCGCTCCCGCAACCGCCGGGCGTTGTCCAGGTCCACGGAGAAGTCCTTCAGGTTCCGGTTGTTTACCCCAATGATCCGGGCCCCGGCCGCCGCCGCGCTGTCCACCTCCTCCTCGTCATGGGCCTCCACCAGGGCGGCCAAGCCCAGTTCCCGGCAGATGGCCAGGTAGCGCTCCAGCGTCCCGGTGTCCAGCAGGGCGCAGATCAGCAGCACGCAGTCCGCCCCCAGCATCCGGGTCTGGTAGAGCTGGTACTCGTCCACGGTGAAGTCCTTGCGCAGCATGGGGGTGTCCACCGCCGCCCGGATGTCCCGAAAGATCTGGTCGGAGCCCAGGAACCACCGGGGCTCGGTCAGGCAGGAGATGGCGTCCGCCCCTCCGCGCTGATAGGCCCGGGCGATGTCCAGGTAGGGGAAGTCCTCTGAGATGACTCCCTTGGAAGGGGAGGCCCGCTTCACCTCGCACAGGAAGGACAGCCCCGGCCGCTCCAGCGCCGCCTGGAAGCGGGCCCCGCCGCCAGGGCCCAGCGCCCGGCATCGCTCCCGCAGGGCCTCCAGGCCGGTCTGAGCCCGGTCTGCCGCCACCCGCTGCCGGGCGTGGGCGGCCAGCTGCTCCAGGATGCTCATGCCTCTCCCCCCGGCAGGTTGCTCACCGCGATGAACCGGTTGAGGGTCTCCAGGGCCTGGCCTGAGTCGATGAGCCGGGCGGCCAGGGCCACGCCGTCCCCCATGGTGTCTGCCTTGCCGCCGATGTAGAGGGAGGCCCCCGCGTTGAGCAGCACCGCGTCCCGCCGCGGCCCCGCCTCCCCCTTCAGTACGGACAGGGTGATGGCGGCGTTGTCCTCCGGGGCGCCGCCGGCCAGGTCGGCCTTGGCGCAGCGCTTCAGGCCGAAGTCCTCAGGGGCGATGGTGTAGGTTTTGGACCAGCCGTCCTGGATCTCGCACACGAGGGTGGGGGCGCTCAAGGAGATCTCGTCCAGCCTGTCCTGGCCGTAGACCACCATCCCCCGCCGCACCCCCAGCTCCATGAGCACCTGGGCCAGGGGAGCCACCAGGTAGCCGTCATATACCCCCAGCAGCTGCCGGGTGGGCCGGGCCGGGTTGGTCAGGGGGCCCAGAATGTTGAACACCGTGCGCACCCCCAGCTCCTTGCGGATGGGACCCACATACTTCATGGAGACGTGATACTTCTGGGCGAAGAAGAAGCAGATGCCCACCTCCCGCAGCAGCTGGACGCACCGGTCGGGCCCCTGCTGGATGTTCACCCCCAGGGCCTCCAGGCAGTCCGCCGTCCCACACCGGGAGGAGGCCGCCCGGTTGCCGTGCTTGGCCACCTTCATACCCCCTGCCGCGGCCACCAGGGCGGCGGTGGTGGAGATGTTGAAGCTGTGGGCGTTGTCCCCGCCGGTGCCCACGATCTCAAAGACCTCCATGCCGGCGTCTACCCCCTCGGCGTGGGCGCGCATGGCGGCGGCGCAGCCGGCGATCTCATCGGTGGTCTCTGCCCGGGCGCTCTTGGTGGACAGGGCGGCCAGGAAGGCGGCGTTCTGGGTGGGGGTGGTCTGGCCGCCCATGATCTCATCCATGACGGCGTAGGCCTCTTGGTAGGTGAGGTCCTCCTTATTGACGATCTTGACGATAGCCTCTTGAATCATCGCTCATTCCTCCAAAAAATGTTTCAGCAGCTCCCCGCCCTGGGGGGTGAGGATGGACTCGGGATGAAACTGTACTCCATAGACCGGGCGGCCCCGGAGCCAGACGGCCATCACCTCTCCGTCCGGGGTGCGGGCGGTGACTTGCAGGCAGTCGGGCAGGGTATCCTCCACGGCGGCCAGGGAGTGATACCGGGCGGCGGAGATGGTCTCCGGCAGACCTCGGAACAGGGGGCAGGCCGGATCCAGCCGCACCTGGGAGGGCTTGCCGTGCATGAGCTGCTTGGCGTAGGACACCACCCCGCCAAAGGCCTCGCAGATCGCCTGATGGCCCAGGCATACGCCCAGGATGGGCATTTCCTCCGCCAGGGCCTGTACCGCCTCCCGGCACACCCCGGCCTGGGCCGGCCGGCCGGGGCCGGGGGAGAGGATCAGGCGGCTGGGGGCCAGGGCACGAATGTCCGCCACGGTCACCTGGTCGTTGCGGACGACCCGGACGTCCGGATCCAGGGCGCCCACCATCTGATAGAGGTTGTAGGAGAAGCTGTCGTAGTTGTCGATGAGCAGCGTCATAGATCCTCCTCCTTTTGGGCCAGCTCCAGGGCCCGGACGACGGCCTGGGCCTTGTTCAGGCACTCCTGGTACTCCTGCTCCGGTTGGGAGTCGGCCACGATGCCCGCCCCGGCGCGGATGAACACCTTCCCGTTCTTGGCAAAGGCCAGGCGGATGGCGATGCAGGTGTCCAGGTTGCCGGCAAAGTCCAGGTAGCCGATGGCCCCGCCGTACACCCCCCGCTTATTGTCTTCCAGCGCGTCGATGATCTGGGCCGCCCGCAGCTTGGGGGCCCCGGACAGGGTGCCCGCGGGCAGGATGGCGTCCACCGCGTCCACCGCGTCCCGCCCCGCCGCCAACTCCCCCCGCACGGTGGAGCCCAGGTGCATCACGTGGGAGAAGCGCTCCACCGACAGGTACCGCTCCACCTCCACACTGCCAAAGCGGCTGATCTTCCCAATGTCGTTTCGTCCCAGGTCCACCAGCATGTTGTGCTCGGCCAGCTCCTTCTCGTCGGCCAGCAGCTCCCGCTCCAGGGCCTGGTCCTCCTGAGCGGTGCGCCCCCTGGGCCGGGTGCCTGCCAGGGGGAAGGTGTGCAGCACCCCGTCTTCCAGCTTCACCAAGGTCTCCGGGGAGGCCCCAGCCAGCTCCATGTCATCGCTAGTGAAGTAGAACAGGTAGGGGGAGGGATTGAGGGTGCGCAGCACCCGATACACGTCCAGCAAAGAGCCCTCAAACCCCGCCTCCAGCCGGTTGGACAGCACCACCTGGAAGATCTCCCCCTCTCGGATGTGGGTCTTGGCCTGCTCCACCATGGCGCAGTATCGCTCCCGGCTGAACAGGGGACGCACGGGGGTGGTCAGCCGGCTGGGCTGCCGGGGGGCGGGCTGGCCCTGGCGCAGCAACTGAGCCATCCGGTCCAGCTGGGCGCAGGCGGCAGGGTAGGAGCGGTCCAGGTCAGCGGCGTCGGCATTGGTGACTAGGACCAGCTTCTGCCGGAAGTTGTCAAAGGCGATCACGCTGCGAAAGAGCATCAGGTCCATGTCGTGAAACCCCTCCTGGTCCTGCCCGGTCAGGCGCAGAGAGGGCTCGGCGTACTGGATGTAGTCGTAGGCGAAGTAGCCCACCAGCCCGCCGGTGAAGGGGGGCAGGCCGAGGAGCTTTGGGCTTTTGTGGGCCGCCAGGATCTGGCGCAGGGCGTCCCCGGGGGAGCAGCCAGGCTCCAGCGGGACCTCCCCGCCCCTCAGCCGGAGCGCGCCGTCCTTGGCGGTGACCTCCAGCTCTGGCTCAAAGCCCAGAAAGGACCAGCGGCCCCAGCCCTCGTTGTCGGCGGCGGACTCCAGCAGGAAGCAGTGATTGTCCTGGGAGCGCAGGATGCGCAGGGCCTGGATCGGGGTGAGGAAATCGGACAGCAGTTCCCGGGCCACCGGGATCTCCCGGTAAGGGCCGGCGTTGGCCAGCGCCTGGGCCTGCTCCAGGGTGGGATGGTACATGGGCAACCTCCTTTGGCGGGGCGGGGGATAGAAAACGCCCGCCCCTGACAATTTCTGTCAAGGACGGGCGTAAACGCTCGCGGTGCCACCTTGCTTCACGGCCCTGGTCGGGCCGTGCACTTTGCGGGATACCAACATATCCCCGGCAACTGACGTATGCCCCCACGTCGCGGAATACTTGGCCGAAGCCGTTCCTCGCGCCCTCCGTGATCCATTTGCCTGCCTGCGTTCTGCCCGGCTCTCAGCTGCCCGGACTCTCTGTGAGGGCACAACAGACGTTATCTTCACATCATCGGTTTCACACTATGAACTTGGTTATCATCATAACCGCATCCGCCCCCTTTGTCAACCCCTATTTTTTCCATGGGGCGGAGCCGGGGTGATTCACAGGCCGAACTCCTTGGCGTAGACGAGGGGCCCGCGCAGCGCCGGCGCGCCCTCCAGCAGCTGGATGGCCATCAAATTTTCGGCGGGGATCCCATGGGGGGCTTCCACCCCCAGCTGGTGCGCGGGGCGGTATCCCACCCGCGGATAGTACGTTTCGCTGCCCAGGACGAAGGCGTATGGGTAGCCCAGCTCCCTGGCGATCCGGTGCCCCTCCAGGATCAGGGCGGTGCCGATGCCCTGCCCCTGGTACCGGGGCTTCACGGACAGGGGGGCCAACGCCAGAACCTGCTGGCCCCCGACGTGGGCCTGTGTGAACAGGATGTGCCCCACGATCTCCCCGTCCTGCTCCGCCACAAGGGACAGCGGGGGAAGGAAGGCCCCACCCTGTCGTAGCGCGGCCACCAGCGCACCCTCCTCCCCGCTGGCGTGCGGCGCCGACTTGAAGGCCTCGGTGACGAGCCGGTCAACTACCGGCCGGTCGTGCACGGTCTCTTGTCTGATTTGCATGGGAATCCCTCCTGGTGAATTGGGGGCCGACGGGGACGGCGCCCCCGCCGGTCGGTCAAGACAGCTTCAGGCCCCGGTACCGGTTCAGACAGGCAAAGATCTCCTGCTTACGGGGCCGGGCCAGGAAGGGCACCCCGGCTCGTCCCCCGCACAGGCCCTCCAGCCCCTTGGTCTCCAAAAGCCGATCCAGCTCATCCACCACCTGGCGCAGGGTGCGCCTGCCGTCCATCAGGCGCTGGTGGGCATACAGCAGGCAGTAGCCCAGCGCGGCGCACTGTTCCTCGTCGGACAGCTGCTCCACATACCGCAGGTCGATGTTCTCCCGATTGACGCTCACCCCGTCCCGCCCCATGGTCTTGAGCTTGATCCGGTCCCCGTCCTTGAGCGCGGGGGATGGGAGCGGGCAGCGGTGGAAGCTGGGGGCGGGGGCGGGATCCAGATCGCCGCCCACAGGGGGGAAGGCCTGGGCCTCCTGCTTGGCAAAGGCGGTGATGTCCTTGGGCACATACCGGTCCATCTGGAGGATGCAGTCGGCCGCATGGAAGTAGGCTCCCGAGCTGCCGGCCACGAGGATGGTGGACACTCCTTGGCGGTGGTACAGCTCCCCGATACGCTCCAGCAGGGGGGTGATGGGCTCCATGTCCCGATGGATCACCCGCTGCATCAGCTCGTCCCGGATCATGAAGTTGGTGGCGCTGGTGTCCTCGTCCATCAGCAGCAGGGCCGCCCCCGCCTCCATGGCCTCCACCACGTTGGCCGCCTGGGAGGTGCTGCCGCTGGCGTCCTCGGTGGTAAAGCGGCTGGTATCCTTGCCGTTGGGCAGGTGGTTGATGAACATGGAGATGTCGTCCCCCCGAACGCTCCGCCCGTCCTCAGCGCGGATCTTCACGGCGGTGTCGTCGGTGACGACATACTCCCGTCCGTCCCCGGCCACGTGGTTGTACACCCCCAACTCCAGGGCTTTGAGCAGGGTGGACTTGCCGTGATAGCCCCCGCCCACGATCAGGGTGATCCCCCGCTTGAGCCCCATGCCGGTGACCAGGCCCCGATGGGGCAGCTCCAGCGTGACGGCCAGCTCTTGAGGTGAGCGGAAGGGCACCGCTCCCTGCATGGGCAGGTCGGAGACGCCGGAGGCCCGGGGCAGGATGCTGCCGTCGGCCACAAAGGCGCACAGGCCCAGTTGGGGGAGCTGCTGTCGGATGGCGTGTTGATCCTCGGCCAGGTCGGCGATGGTCTGCAGCCGCGCCCGATCCAGATTGCGGTAGAGCAGCGCATCCTCCACGCACCGGGGGAGCAGTTCAAAGAGGATCCGCTCCAGTCCCTTGGCCTGGATGGTGCGCCCGTTGGCCGGGAAGCCCACCTCGAACCGCACCAGGATGTTCCCGTTCCGCGGGTCCAGGGTGCAGGCCGTCCGCTCCAGTACCTGCTGGCCGCATCGGCTGATGGAGATCAGCCCGCTGCGGCCCGAGCCCTTGACCTGGAAGGAGGCCTGGCCCGCCCGCCGGCCAAACTGGCGGGTGAGTTCGTCCTGCAGGGCCACCCGCTGGCAAGGCAGTCGGTAGAGCCGCTGGGGGAAGCCGGCCTGATCCCCGCCTACCCGGACGCTCAGCTGGGAGGGGGCGGCGAAGGGGTCGCCCTGGACGTGGTCGATGGACAGCACATAGCCGGGGAACTGATAGGTTCCCCGGGTGTCCTTATAGGCTGGATAGCTCCTCCGGTCGATCCGGGATAGGAGATCGCGAAGATCGGTTGACGTGTGCATGGGGAGATCCCCTCCTTGTTTGGATTCTCACGCATCCTGGTCTGGATACAACGGGGGAAAACGCCGAAAAACCGCCTGGGCAGACGGTTTTTCGGCCAATGTTTGGTCCGAGTGGGGAGACTCGAACTCCCGGCATCCTGCTCCCAAAGCAGGCGCGCTACCAACTGCGCTACACCCGGTAATTAGTCTTACCTGCCCCGGGGAGAGCACCGCCCGGCGGAAGGTATGCCTCCATTATACCTGAGAATCTTGCCCTTTGCAAGTCTTTATAGTATACTGAAGCCCAAGAGTTTTGCGAGGTGAGTAAGCCATGCGGATGCGGAAGAAGAAAAACCTGGAGGCGCGCCTGGAGGCCTGTGGGGAGCTGTGGGTACGGGAGCCGGAGCGGCTGCGGGGGGGCTGGCGGTCCATCCGGCCCGGGACGGGACTGCTGCGGCTGGAGCTGGGGTGCGGCAAGGGCCGCTTTACTGCCCAGATCGCCGCCGCCCATCCCGACGATCTCTACGTGGCGGTGGAGCGGGTGCCTGACGCGATGGTGATCGCCATGGAGCGCTGCCGGGCGATGGGACTGGACAACGTGCGCTTCATTGACGGGGACGCCGCGGCGCTGGAGGACTATTTTGCCCCCGACGAGGTGGACCTGATCTACCTCAATTTCTGCGACCCCTGGCCCTCCCTCAAGCATGCCCGCCGCCGCCTGACCCATGAGCGTTTCCTGCGCGCCTACCGCAAGGTGCTCCGGGACGGGGGGCGCATCGAGTTTAAGACGGACAACCGGGACCTGTTCGAGTGGTCCCTGTTTCAGTTCCCAAAGGCGGGATATGAACTGTCCCAGGTCACCCGGGATCTTCATGCCGGCGGCGTGCAAGGGGTGATGACCGACTACGAGGAAAAATTCCACGCTCTTGGCGTGCCCATCTGCCGATGTGTGGGTTCCAAGGCGGCCCTGCCCGACATCCCCGTGCTGGATGGGCTGCGCCGCCGTCTGCCGGACTGGGAGATCCGGCAGGTGGAAGCGGGGGATCTGGCGGCGGTGCTGGCGCTGCTGCAAAGCGGGTCGGCGCCGGGCAGCCCCTTGCCAACTTTGGACAGCCTGCGGGCAGACCTGGCGGCCCTGCCCCCCCGCTGTGCCCCAGAACAGAAGCACGTTGTGGCCTTCTGGCGGGATGGGCGACCGGAGGCGATCCTGGACTGGGTGGAGGGATACCCTCGGGAGCAGACCCTGTGGGTGGGGCTGTTCCTGGTGGACGGAGTTTTGCGAAGGAAGGGGTTGGGCAAACGGCTGATGTCCGCCCTGCCTGGGGCGGCCCGGGACTGCGGGATGGAGCGGCTGCGATTGGCCTGCCGGAAGGACAACGAGGCGGGTCGATGCTTCTGGCTGTCCCTGGGGTACCGGGAACTGCGGGAAGGGCAGTCCGCCCAGGGCGAGTCGGTATGGGTCCTGGAGCGGCTGGCTGCCCGGGACAAGGATGAGGCATAGTGAGGATAAGACCCAGCCCCCGGCAGATGCCGGTGGCTGGGTCCCTTGCGTTTAGGGGCAGCGCGTCGGGTAGCAGCGCCGCCTGGAGGCCCATCGAGAGCCATAGCAGGCGCTCAGCTGGGCTTCTCCCATTTCCCCCACCTGGCCGGTGGGGGCTATCAAAAGTTCCGATACCTGGCATTCGGTTCTGGAGATTAACACCTGGCCCCGCCGGTGTGGTATCCTGGAAGGGATCCAACTTCTGACCGGGGCCGGCGGTGGAGCTGCTATTAGTGTAGAGGACGGGGAGGGCGATGTCAAGGAAAGAGGCAAAAGAAAAGCCGCCCTTGCGGGCGGCACAACGAGGCCAAAAGCGGCTTCGGGAGATTTGGTCCGGAGGGCTCCGGCGGATGCCGGAGCGCCCCGGTCTTGAGAAAAGAGAGAGGGAGGATTTTGAGGTTTGTCTGGATGGTTTTCCTGACGCTGTCATCATACCAGAGCCGCGGGGGGCAATGTTGGACAATTTGAGAACCTTTTATGAAGTTTTTATGAATGTCCTTTGCCGTCCTGCCGGGGGCGGCAGAAGCGGGTCACCGCCGGCCCCGGCCCCGGTAGTTGGAGGGCCTGTGCCGGCTGCCGCCGGAGTAGCTGTACCGCCGCCGGTTTCTGCGCCGGCGGGGGCGGAGCAAGGCCAGGTAGAGCAAGAAGAGCACCAGCAGCACCAGGGCCAGGATGACGGGGATCCGGATCCACCAATAGGACCAGTAGGTCTGCACCAGATGGATGGCGTACTGGAGGCCGGAGCGACCCACCCCGTCCACGGCCACCATGGGCAAGGGGCCGTAGGTGATGCCGTTGTAAACCAGGGACACGCTGCCCAGCTCCTGCCCGGCGGCTATGGGGGCCTGGACGCTCTCGGGCAGGTCTATGACCAGCTCGGCCTGTTCCGGGTCGTAGTCGGTGGGCAGGGTGGCCTGGATGGAACCCGCTGGTCGGACCAGCACGAAGTCGGCCTCGTTGGACAGGGTGACGGGCAGCTCCCGCACCGCGTTGACGGTGTCCTCCCCCAGCAGGTCGGTGCGCTGGAAGTTGTCAAAGGCCCACTCCAGCAGCCGACGGCTCTCGTAGAAGGAGTAGTAGACGTAATTGCCCTGCTCGTCATAGCCGTCCTCGGTTCCCAGCACCACGCTGTAAAAGGTGCGCCCGCCGTCGTCCACCGCAGCCGCGGCCAGGCAGCGGCCCGCCTCCCCGGTGTAGCCGGTTTTGATGCCGATGGCCTTGTCATATGTATAGCCGATGACGTTCCAGTTGCTCAACAGCGCATTGGTGGAGTGCAGCACCCGCTCTTCTGACAGGTTGGTGGCCGGCAGGACATAGGTGTCGGTGGACACGATGGTGCGGAAAGTCTCGTACTCCATAGCGGCCTTGGCCATGAGGTAGATATCGTAAGCGGTGGTGTAGTGATCCTCGTCGTGCAGCCCGTGGGGATTGGTGAAGTGGGTGCCGCCCATGCCCAGCTCCTGGGCCTTGGCGTTCATCCGATCCACAAAGGCCTCCACGCTGCCCGCCACCGCCTCGGCCAGGATGTTGCACGCCTCGTTGGCCGAGGGCAGCAGGTCGCAGTAGAGCAGCTGCTCCACAGTGAGGATCTCGCCGGCCAGGATGCCTGCCGTGGAGCTGTTCTCCGGCAGGGCCACCGCCTCCTGAGAGGCTGTGACCGGGGTATCCAGGGCGAGCTGGCCGTCCTCCACCGCCTCCAGCACCACCAGGGAGGTCATGATCTTGGTGACAGAGGCGGGATACATCCGCTCATAGGCGTTGTGGGCGTAAAGCACCTGGTCGTGATCCCCGTCCACCACGATGGCCGCCCGGCAGTTGGGCTCCGGGTCGTCCAGGGCCAGGGCGGGGGCGGACAGGGACAGGGCCAGCAGCAGGGCCAAAGCCAGGGAAACGAGGTGAAGTCGAGATTTTTTCATAGGCATCTCCCGTAATCTATGGTATAATGTCCGCGACGTCTCATCCAAAGGCCGCCCCATCTGGGAACCGGGGCAGGCAGGGAGACATAACAACAGTATACCAGAAAGGCGGGCTGGGCGCAATGGGGGAAAATGGACCGGGCGGGCACAGGGGCGGAGGGCTTTGGCGGGCTTGGGCCGCCCTGGTGACGGGCCTGGCGCTGTGCGCCATGGCCGCCTGTTTCGCCGTGGGCCAGATGGCGCCCGCGCCCCTGGCCGCGCTGCCCACCGCTCCGCCTTCTCCTGCCCAGACGGCCGGGGTGGATCTGGTGGATCTGAACACCGCGGGGCTGGAGCAGTTGGACGCCCTGCCCGGCATCGGTCCGGTCCGTGCCCAGGCCATCCTGGACTACCGGGCCGAGCACGGGCCTTTCCGCTACCCCGAGCAGCTGCTGGATGTGCCGGGCATTGGGGAGGGGATCTTGGAGGAGCTGCTGGATCTGGTGTGGGCGGGGGAGGGCAGCGCCCCCTGACCGGGGCAGGCAGCCTGCCGGAGCGCGTATGGAGGGGAATATGCCGAACATTTTAGTGGTAGATGACGAGAGCGTAATGGTCAAGGGGATCAAGTTCAACCTGGAGAACGAGGGCTATCAGGTGGAGACGGGGTACGATGGCCAGGAGGCGGTGGATAAGGCCCGCACGGGGCGGTTCGACCTGATCCTGCTGGATCTGATGATGCCCAAGATCGACGGGCTGCAGGCCTGCATGAAGATCCGGGAGTTCTCCAACGTGCCCATCCTCATGCTCACCGCCCGGGGGGAGGATGCGGACAAGATCATCGGCTTTGAGTGCGGGGCGGACGACTACATCACCAAGCCCTTCAACATCCTGGAGATGAAGGCCCGCATCCGGGCCCTGCTGCGCCGGGCCGGCCAGACGGCCCAGCAGGGGCGGGCGGCCACCCGGCTGGAGCGGGGAGTCATCGCCATCGACACCGCCGAGCGGGCGGCCTGGCGGGATGGGCACAGCGTGGAGCTGACCGCCAAGGAGTTTGACCTGATCGAGCTGCTGATGCGAAACCCCGGCCGGGTGTACAGCCGGGAGAACCTGCTCAACCTGGTGTGGGGCTACGAATACATCGGGGAGCTGCGCACGGTGGACGTGCACATCCGGCGCCTGCGGGAGAAGCTGGAGCCCGACCCGGGCAACCCGGAATATATCCTCACCAAATGGGGGGTGGGGTACTATCTGAGCAACCCGTAAGGGGCTTTCCGCGGCAGCGCGGCATGAGGGAGGTGTGAGGGATGGAGCGGTCGCAACGGGAACGCCAGCGCATGGAGCGCCGGCAGGGCCGGGTGCCCTTTCTGCGCTCCATCCAGGCCAAGTACGCCCTGACCTATCTGTTGGTGGTGGCCGTCATCGTGCTGGTGATGAACACCTATCCGCTGCTTATGGCTCAGAACATGGTCTTTTCCTCCAAGGAGAACACCCTGAAGCGCCAGGCCCTCACCATCGGCAGCGCCCTGGCGGTGTCCGAGAGCCTGAGCGTGGAAGGGGTGGAGCAGGCCATGGCCCTGTTGGAGGATCTCCAAGTCACCCGGGTGCTGGTGACGGACGGGTCAGGGCTTATCCTCTATGACAGCTCCACCCTGGAGGACCGCAGCGGCAGCTACGCCCTCATGGGCGAGGTGGTGGCCGCGCTGGGGGGGCAGGACGTGTTCCGCTCCGAGTACCGTCAGGGGGCCTTTCGCTCCCGGGCGGCGGCGCCGGTAGTCTACCGGGGGGTGACCCTGGGGGCAGTCTATCTCTACGAGTACGACACCGAGCAGGGGCAGGTGCTGCGCTCCATCCAGGGGGGACTGGGCTATATCTCCGCGATGATCTGCGTGGTTGCTCTGGTGGTGGTGCTGGTGCTGGCCAAGGCCCTGACCCGGAACACCGCCCTGCTGCTGGGGGCCATCCGCCGGGTGCGGGAGGGGGAGTACAGCCACCGGGTAGAGGCCCGGGGCCAGGATGAGATGGCCCAGCTGGCCACCGAGTTCAACCAGCTCACCGACCGCTTGCAGACCACCGAGGAGGTGCGCCGGCGCTTTGTCTCCGACGCCTCCCACGAGCTGAAGACCCCCCTGGCCTCCATCCGGCTGCTCACCGACTCCATCCTGCAAAATCCCAACGCGGAGCTGAACACGGTGCGGGAGTTCGTAGCCGATATCGGCCGGGAGGCCAACCGGTTGACCCGCATCAGCGAGCGGCTGCTCACCCTCACCCGGCTGGACGCCGACCAGGAGCGGGCGCAGGAGCCGGTGGAGCTGGGGCCGGTGGTGGAGCGGGTGGCCCATATGCTCCGGCCCCTGGCTCAGTCCGTGGAGGTGGAACTGTCCTGCCGGCTGGAGCCGGCCTGCGCCCTGCTGGCCACCCAGGACGACCTGTACCAGGTGGCCTTCAACCTGATGGAGAACGCCATCAAGTACAACCAGCCAGGGGGACGGGTGGAGGTGACGGCGTGCCACGAGGACGACCAGGTGTGCCTCATCGTGGAGGATACCGGCGTGGGCATCCCCGAAGAGGATATGCCCAAGATCTTTGACCGCTTCTACCGAGTGGATAAGGCCCGCAGCCGGGCCGCGGGAGGCACGGGGCTGGGCCTATCCATCGCCCGGGATACCGCCAGGCTGCACCGGGGGGACATCACGGTTCAGGCCGGCCCCGGCGGCCAGGGCGCCCGGTTTGAGGCCCGCTTCCCCGCCCTGACCCAGGAGGTGAGCCAGACATGAGCAAACGGGTGTGCTTACTGCTGTGGGCCGTGGCGCTGCTGCTGGCCCCTGGCTGCGCCCCGGTTGGGGCGGCGGGGGAGGAGCTGGCGCTGTGGTTTGCCGTGGATCAATCCCAGCAGGGGATGTCCTCCGCCCTGGCCACCCAGCCCTATGAGGGGGAGGGGACCGTCCCTGACCTGGTGCAGGCCCTGCTGGACGGGCCGGAGCCGGGGGAGGGACTGATCAACGCCATCCCCGCCGGCACGCGGCTGTTGGACTGGCGGGTGGAGGGGACGGTGGCCTATGTGGACCTGTCCCAGCCCTATGGGGACCTGACGGGGATGGCGCTGACCCTGGCCGACTATTGCCTGGCCCTTACCCTCACCCAGCTGGAGGGGGTGGAGCAGGTGTCCATCACCGCCAACGGAAGCCCGCCCCCCGATCGGACAGGGCGGCTGTTCTCCGCCGACGACGTGGTATTCTCCGGGGTGGAGGAGGAGCCGGTGGAGCTGTCCGCCGCGCTGTACTTCCGCCGGGCGGGCACCCAGGAGCTGGGCTATGAGCTGCGGGTGTTTCTGCTCACCGAGCATGACGACCCCGCCCTGGCGGTGCTGGAGGCGCTGCTGGGCGGGCCCCAGGACGAGGGGCTGGAGCCGGTGCTGCCCCAGGGGCTGGAGGTGCGCTCGGCCCGGGTGGAGAACGGCGTTTGCCGGGTGGATCTCTCCAACCGGCTGCTGGAGCGGATCCCCGCCGGCCAGGGAGAGCAGGAGCTGGTGATCGATTCCATCGTCAACACCCTGTGTAGCCTGGATACCGTGGACGGGGTGCAGTTGCTGGTGGAGGGCACTGTTTTAGAAGAATATGGAAGCCTACGTCTGGATGGGCCTCAGTCCCAGCCGGCGTGACCACCCGATCAGATAGCCCCTTCGGGGCGATCACACAAGCAGAAAGGATGAGCCAATATGAAGTTTGATACCAACTGCCTGCACGCCGGCTATCGGCCGGAGAACGGCCAGCCCCGCAACATTCCCATCATCCAGTCCACCACCTTCCGCTATGAGACCAGCCAGGACATGGCCAAGCTGTTCGACCTGGACGCGGCCGGCTACTTTTACAGCCGCCTGCAAAATCCCACCAGCGACGCGGTGGCCGCCCGGCTGTGCGCCCTGGAGGGGGGCACGGCGGGGATGCTGCTCTCCTCAGGGCAGGCTGCCTCCTTCTTCTCCATCTTCAATCTGGCCGGCGCGGGTGACCATGTGGTGTGTTCCTCGGCCCTCTACGGGGGCACCTACAACCTGTTTGCCGTGACCATGAAGCGCATGGGCATCCAGTTCACCTTTGTGGACCCGGACTGCACGCCGGAGCAGCTGGACGCCGCCTTCCAGCCCAACACCAAGGCCCTGTTTGGCGAGACCCTGGCCAACCCCGCCCTGGCGGTGCTGGATCTGGAGCGCTTTGCCGCTGCCGCCCACGCCCACGGGGTGCCTTTCATCGTGGACAACACCTTCGCCACCCCCTGGGGCTGCCGGCCCTTTGAGTGGGGGGCGGACATCGTCATCCACTCCACCACCAAGTATCTGGATGGCCATGCCGCGGCGGTGGGGGGCGCCATCATTGATTCGGGGAACTTTGACTGGCAGGCCCACGCCGACAAATATCCCGGCCTGACCACTCCCGACGAGAGCTACCACGGCATTGTCTACACCCAGAAGTTCGGCCAGGGGGGCGCGTACATCACCAAGGCGGTGGCCCAGCTCATGCGGGACTTTGGCGCCTCTCCCGCCCCCATGAACGCCTGGCTGCTGGGCATGGGCATGGAGACCCTGCCCCTGCGCATGGCCCGGCATAGTCAGAACGGCCTTGGGATGGCCCAGTTCCTGCAGGGCCATCCCAAGGTGGCCTGGGTGCGCTACCCCGGTCTGCCCGGGGACAAGTACCATGCCCTGGCCCAGAAGTACCTGCCCAAGGGGGCCAGCGGGGTGGTGTCCTTTGGCGTGAAGGGGGGCCGAGAGGCGGCCGAGCGCTTCATGGCGGGGTTGAAGCTGTGCTCCATCGCCACCCATGTGGCCGACGCCAAGACCTGTGTGCTTCACCCGGCCAACACCACCCACCGACAGATGAATGATGGGGAGCTGGCCGCTGCCGGGGTGGCCCCCGACCTGATCCGCCTGTCCGTAGGGCTGGAGGATCTGGACGACCTGGTGACCGACGTGGAGCAGGCCCTGGCCGGAGTGTGAGCCGGGGACGAGACATAGAACGCGAGGAGGAGAGGATATACCATGCTGAACATCGAGCACTATTCCAAAACCTATCCCGGCGGCCATAAGGCGGTGGACGACCTGTCCCTGCATGTGCTGCCCGGGGAGATCTACGGTTTCATCGGCCACAATGGCGCGGGCAAGACCACCACCCTGCGGGCGGTGGCAGGGGTGCTGGACTTTACCCAGGGGCACATCCGGATTGCCGGCCACGACATCCAGGCCGAGCCGGTGGCGGCCAAGAAGGTCACCGCCTTCCTGCCCGATAACCCGGACCTGTACGAGTTCATGAAGGGCATCGACTTTCTCAATTTCATCGCCGACCTGTATGACATCCCTGCCGACCAGCGCACCCGGGACATCGGCGCCTATGCCGACGCCTTTGAGCTCACCGGCAACCTGGGCTCCCCCATCGGCAGCTACTCCCACGGGATGCGCCAGAAGCTGGCCCTGATCTCCGCCTTCATCCGGCGGCCTAAGCTGCTGGTGCTGGATGAGCCCTTCGTGGGGCTGGACCCGGCGGCGGCCTATGTTCTGAAGGAACTGTTGGCCCAGCTGTGCCAGGCTGGGGGGGCGGTGTTCTTCTCCACCCATGTGCTGGAGGTGGCCGAGAAGCTGTGCCACAAGATCGCCATCATCAAGCGTGGCCGCCTGGTCAAGTGCGGCCCCACTCAGCAGGTGGTGGGCGACTCTGACCTGGAGAGCGTCTTCCTGGAACTGGAGGGGGAGCGGGCATGAAGAAATTCCTCGCGCTGCTCAAGGTCAGCGCCAAGGCCATGCTCCTCACCTCTTCGGGGGTGGGGGCAGGTAAGCGCCGCCGGGCGGTGTCCGGCGTGGGGGCGGTGGTACTCATCGCCTTTCTGGGTCTATACCTGTCCGGCATGTACAGCTTCCTGCTGGTAAGCGCATTGGCCCCGGTGGGCATGGAGAGCCTGGTGCTGGTGTTCATGGGACTGGTGGCCCTGTTCGGCGGGCTGATGTTTACCGTGTTTGCCGTGCGGGAGGTGCTCTTTGGGGGCAAGGACAATGACCTGATGCTGTCCCTGCCGGTGCCTGCCTCCTTTCTGGTGGCAAGCCGGATGGGGGCCATCTACCTGGAGAGCCTGGTGTTCTCCTTCTTCGTGCTGCTGCCTGCCGGGGCGGCCTGCTTCTTCCTGAGCGGCGGGCGCTATGGCTGGGATCTGTGGCTCCGTCTGCTGCTGGCCGCCCTGGCCCTGCCGGCGCTGGATACTGCGCTGTCCGTGCTGCTGGGGGCGGGCCTGGCCTTCCTGTCCTCCAAGGTGTCCAAGGGGAAGGCGCTGGGGCAGAACCTGGCGATGGCCCTATTCCTGCTGGTGGTGTTTTGGCTCTCCTTCAACCTCAACTCCACCATTGAGAACCTGGCCGCCCATGCTGCCGGCATCAAGGCGTCCATGACCTGGGCGGCCCCCCTGCTGTGGATGGCCGACGGGGTGCTGGGCAGCTGGGGGATGCTGCTGGCCTTCATCGCCTGCTGTGCCGTCCCCTTTGCCCTGGTGGCCCTGGTGGTGGGCAAGGTATACCGCAAAGCGGTGACCGCCTTCCAGACCCGGGCCGCCCGCAGCGACTACAAGCTGTCCGCCCAGTCCGCGGCAGGGCAGACCAAGGCCCTGCTGCGCAAGGAGGCCAAGCGGTTTTTCGGCACCCCGGTCTATTTTTGGAACGCGGGACTGGGGCTGATCTTCCTGCTGATCTTGGGCGTGGCCGCGGTGGCCAAGCGGGGAGAGCTCCAGGCCATGCTCCCCCTGCTGGGCGGACAGTGGGCAGGGGCGGCGCTGGCGGGGGCGGCCATGGGTTTCTGCCTGTCCATGGCGGTGGTGTGCGCCCCTTCGGTGAGCCTGGAGGGGCGGTGCCTGTGGATCCTCCGGACTGCCCCGGTGGGGGAGGGGACCCTGTTGGGGGTCAAGGTGGGCTTCCAGCTGCTGCTCACCCTGCCCTGTGCCCTGGTGGCCACGGCCTGCCTGAGCTGGGCCCTGGCCTTGCCCCTGTGGCAAGGGGGGCTGCTGCTCTTGGCCATGGCGGCCTTCTGCGTGGCCAGCGCCTGCTTCGGCATGATGATGGGCCTGACCTTCCCCAAGCTGGACGCGGCCAACGAGGCCCTGGTGATCAAGCAGTCCATGGCGGTGACCCTGGCCATGTTCGTCCCATTGGGGGCGCTGGTGCTGGCGGGGCTGGTATACTGGCTGGGCGGGCTGGCCAGCCCGGAGATGGCGCTGGTACTGCCCGCGGCGCTGCTGGTGGCGCTGGCTGCGCTTTGCTGGCTGTGGCTGGCCAGGCGGGGCAAGGTGCTGCTGCGGCGGCTGTGAGGGGCGCGGACCCTGCGAATCTGATAGGAATGAAACACCCTATGCGGGGGATTGGCCTGCCCGCATGGGGTGCTTTTTTGCCCGGCACAGGGGAAACGGTGCCCTTGACAATCATCCGGGTTCGGACTATAATCCGAAAAGTCCGATTTCGGATGATAGGGGGATGTTTATGGAGCCATCCGCAGCTGGACAGCTTGCCGCGTTGAACCAGTCCTATAAGGAGATGGAGCACATATACCATTGGTATGCCAGGAGGCATGGCCTGTCAGACGCCCATCTTTGGCTGTTGTATTCGCTGTATGAGAGCCAGGCCCACACCCAGCGGGAGATCAGCTCGATCTGGCACTACCCGCCCCAGACCGTCAACTCAGCCTTGAAAGGCCTGGAGCGGCAGGGGCTCGTTCTATTGGAGGAGGTCCCCGGCAACAAGCGCAACAAGCGGGTAGCCCTGTCCGAGCGGGGGGCGGCGCTGGCCCGGGAGATCATCCGGCCGCTCATCTGTGCCGAGCTGCGGGCCATCCAGGGCCTTGGGACGGAGGAGACCGCCGCCCTGGTGGCGCTGACTGAGAAGTATACACAGCGGCTGCAGGGGGAGCTTACTCAGCAGGGGGCGCAGCCGACGCATACGGCTGGGGCGGCCGGCATAGACAGAAGCAGAAACCCTGGAAAGGAAGCATAGACGACGATGAACTCTGAAGCGCTGTTTACCCGCACCTCGCCGCTGCGGCTTTTTATCCTGGCCTCCATCCCCGGGGCCGTCAGTATGCTGGCCTCCGCGCTGTACCAGACCCTGGACGGCGTCTTCGTGGGCCGCTTCTTGGGGGAGACCGCCTTTGCCGCCCTCAACCTGGCCATGCCCTTTGTTATCATCAACTTCTCCCTGGCCGATCTGATCGGCGTGGGGGCGGCCGTGCCCATATCCGTCTGCCTGGGTAGGCAGGAAAGGCAGGCGGCCAACAATATCTTCACCTGCTCCTGCCTGATGATCGTAGGGACGGGGGTATTGATGGGCGGGGTGCTGTTCACCGCGGCCCCGTGGCTGATCCGACTCATGGGCGCCCAGGGGGAGTTTGCCGCGCTGGCGGTACAGTATATGCGGGTATACGCCCTGTGCTCGCCGGTCACCACCATCATTTTTGCCGTGGACAACTATCTGCGCATTTGCGGCTTTATCCGGGGCAGCATGGGGCTGAATCTCTTGATGTCAGGGATGAGCGGTCTGTTGGAATTCCTGTTCCTGGGTGTGTTTGGATGGGGGATCTGGGGGGCGGCGCTGGCCACCTGTTCGGGGATGCTGCTGTGCGCGTTGCTGGCCTTCCTTCCCTTTGTTCGGGGCGCGGCGCTGCTGCGTTTTTGCAAGCCTCGGTTTCATTGGAGTATGCTGCGGCAGATCGTCGCCTGCGGCAGCCCCAACTTCCTCAACAACATCGCGGGCAGGATCACCTCCATCCTGATGAATGGGCTCCTGGTGCGCATGGGCGGGGAGCTGGCCGTGTCGGTCTACGGGATCCTGATGTTTGCCGAGGGCTTTGTCCAGCCCCTGCTGTACGGGATGTGCGACTCCCTCCAGCCCGCCGTGGGGTATAACTGGGGCGCGGGGCTGTTTTCCAGGGTGCGGGCCATTGAACGGTACTGCTTTCTGGCAAGCGGGGTGCTTTCCCTGCTGGCCGCGCTGGTGATTGCGCTCTACCCCGGGCAGATCACGAAGCTGTTTGTGCCCGACGCGGGGGAGGAGATCCTGTCCGTCTCGGTGGGGGCGCTGCGCCTGTTCGCGCTGACCTACCTCACCCGCTGGTTCTCCTTCGCCGCCCAAAGTTATCTGCTGGCCATTGAGAAGCCGCTGCCGGCTGCGCTGATCTCGGTGTCCACCGCGCTGGTTTTCCCGGTGCTCTTGATCGGGGTGCTGTGGCCGCTGGGCATGACGGGGATCTGGATGAACTTTGGGGGGACGGCGCTGCTGGCCGCCGGGCTGTCGGCCATCCTGCTGCTTCGGCTGCGGCAGGAGCTGCGCCGGCCTGATGAGACGGGGGAATAGGCCCTTATCCTGGGGATGCTGACGGGGACTGAAACGGACAGAGCGGTGGGCACTGCCCACCGCTCTGTTCTGCATCTGACGGACCTCCTGCGCGCCTGGGGCCTTACAGCGGCACCACGCCGGCGTCCCGGCAGGCGTCCAGGGTGGCGGGATCCCACACGCTGGCCTGCACTTCCCCGATGTGGGCCTTGCCCAGCAGGTGCATGGACACCCGGCTCTGGCCGATGCCGCCCCCCATGGTGAGGGGGAGCTTGCCCTCCAACAGGAGCTGGTGGAAGGGCAGCGTCCGGCGGTGGTCGCAGCCGGCGGCGGACAGCTGCCGGTCCAGCGACTCCGGGCTGACCCGGATACCCATGGAAGACAGCTCCAGCGCCCGGCCCAGCACGCTGTTCCACACCAGCAGATCCCCGTTGAGGGTCCAGTCGTCGTAGTCGGGGGCCCGGCCGTCATGGGGCTTGCCCGAGCGCAGCGGGGCGCCGATGCCCATCAGGAAGGTGGTGGGATGCTCCTTTACCCAGGCGTCCTCCCGCTGCTGGGGGGACAGCTCAGGCCAGCGGTCCTCCAGCTCCTGGGCGGTGACGAAGGATACCTCCCGGCAGATGGTGGGCAGGGGGGTGAGCTGGGGATAGACCGAGCGCAGGGTGGCCTGGGTGTCGGCCAGCACGCCCACAATGGTGACCACCGTCTGCCGCAGATACGCCTCGGTGCGGTCCCGGGGGGCGATGACCTTCTCCCAGTCCCACTGGTCCACGTACACCGAGTGGACGTTGTCCAGCTCCTCGTCCCGGCGGATGGCGTTCATGTCTGTGTACAGCCCCTCCCCCACGGGGAACTGATAGCGGTACAGGGCCATGCGTTTCCACTTGGCCAGGGAATGTACCACCTGGGCTTCCCGCCCGGCGAAGGGGATGTCGAAGCTGACCGGGCGCTCCACCCCGTTCAGGTCGTCGTTCAGCCCGGTGGACGCCTCCACAAACAGGGGGGCGGACACCCGGCGCAGGTGGAGCGCGCCGCCCAGGCTGTCCTCAAACAGCCGCTTGAGCAGGGCGATGGCCCGCTGGGTATCATAGAGGTTCAGGCAGGGGGCGTACCCTGCGGGGATGACGGTTTGCAGCATGGGGAAAGGGCCTCCTCTGGATGGATTGCCGCCGGCGCTGGCCGACGGTGTCATGAATTGGTATCAATTATATGCCAAAGCAGGGAAAAATGCAAATGAGAATTCATTGCTTTTTCCCTCAGGAGGGACTATAATGGGGGCACTCGATCAGGGAAAGGAGAACGCAGCCCGATGGCAAACGGATTTGAAGCAAAATTAAACGAATATGCCCATTTGCTGGTGGAGGTGGGCCTGAACCTCCAGCCGGGCCAGACGCCTCGCCTGGCCGTCCCGGTGGAGTGCGCGCCCTTGGCCCGGCTGTGCGTGGAGGTGGCGCTGGACCGGGGGGCCCGGGACGTGGTGGTGGAGTGGACGGACGACGTGGTCACACGCCAGCGCTACCTGAAGGCGGATCAGGAGGTCTTCTCCCAGTTCCCCGAGTACCAGAAGGCCAAGTTTGACTGGCTGCTGGAGCGGGGTGCGCCCGCCCTGTCCATCACCGGAGGTGACCCGGAGGCCCTGCGGGGGGTGGATCCCGCCCGGATCCAGGCCTGGCAGCGGGCCAGCGCCCAGCCCACCAGGCCCTATTACGATGCCATGAGCGCCAACCGCTTCCAATGGACCATCGGGGCCTGCCCCACCCAGGCCTGGGCGGAAAAGGTGTTCCCGGACAAACGGGGGCAGGCGGCCGTCGATGCGCTGTGGGAGGCGGTGTTCTCCGCCTGCCGCGTCACCGGGGACGGCGGTGCGCCGGCGCGGTGGAAGGCCCACATCGAGGCCACCGCCCGCCGGGCCAAGCGGCTGAACGACTATGACTTCCAGTCCCTGCACTACACCAACGCCCTGGGCACTGACCTGACCATCACTCTGCCGGAGGGCCATATCTGGATGGGGGGCGCGGACGCCACCCCTGCCGGGGTGGACTTTGTGGCCAACATGCCCACCGAGGAGCTCTTCACCGCCCCCCGGTGGGACGGGGTGGATGGCCGGGTGTACGCCGCCCTGCCCCTGGCCCTGAACGGAAATCTGGTGCGGGATTTCTATCTGGACTTCCGAGGGGGCAAGATCGTGGACGTCCACGCGCAAGAGGGGGAGGAAGTGCTCAAGCGCTCCATCACCATGGACGAGGGCTCCTCCTACCTGGGGGAGGTGGCCCTGGTGCCCTATGACTCCCCCATCCGCAACACGGGGCTGCTGTTCTACAACACCCTGTTTGACGAGAATGCCTCCTGCCACCTGGCCTTTGGCTCGGCCTACCCCAACTGCGTGAAGGGCGGGGAGGGGATGGACGAGCAGGCTCAGAAGGCCGCGGGGCTCAACCAGTCCCTGAATCACGTGGACTTCATGGTGGGCACCCGGGACCTGTCCATTGTAGGTACCACCCGGCAGGGGGAGCAGGTGACGGTGTTCCAGGACGGCAACTTTACCTTCTGATCCGGCCTGACATGAAAGGAGGAGCGAGTATGGATTATAGGGAGCAATACCGCCGCTGGCTGGCCGCCCCCGCCCTGTCTGCCCAGGAGAAGGCGGAGCTGGAGGCCATCGCGGGGGACGAGAAGGAGATCGAATCCCGCTTTTTCAGCCAGCTGGCTTTTGGCACCGCCGGCCTGCGGGGCACCATGGGGGTGGGGTTGTACCGGATGAACATCCACGTCATCCGCCACGCCACCCAGGCCTTTGCCCAGGTCGTTCTGGATGAGGGGCCGCAGGCCGCCGTCCGGGGGGTGACGGTGTGCTTTGACTGCCGCAACCACTCCGACGAGTTTGCCCGGGAGGCCGCCTGCGTCATGGCGGCCAACGGCATTCCCGTGCGGCTGTTTGACGCGCTGCGCCCTACCCCTGAGCTGTCCTTTGCCATTCGGGAATACGGCTGCATCGCCGGCATCAACATCACCGCCAGCCACAACCCCAAGGAGTACAACGGCTATAAGGTCTACTGGTCCGATGGGGCCCAGCTGCCCCCCCGCCATGCCGATGAGGTGGCCAGGAAGATGGGGGAGCTGGACGTGTTTGACAGCGTCAAGACCATGGGATATGACCAGGCCTTGGCCGATGGGCTCATCACCCTCATGGGGGCGGAGACGGATGAGAAGTTCCTGGCCAATGTCATGGGTCAGGTTAACGATAAGGGGGCGGTGGAGGAGGTGGCTGACACCTTCAAAATGGTGTTTACCCCCTTCCACGGCGCGGGCTACAAGCTCATCCCCGAGGCGCTGCGCCGCCTGGGCATGAAGCACGTGCTGTGCGTCAGCCAGCAGATGGAGCTGGATGGCAACTTCCCCACCGTGGCCTCCCCCAACCCGGAAAATCCCGAGGGCTTTGCCCTGGCCGTGGAGCTGGCCCAGCGGGAGGGAGCCGACTTCATCCTGGGCTCCGACCCGGACGCCGACCGGGTGGGCATTATGGTCAACACGGGCGGCGGCAGATTCCAGACCCTCACCGGCAACCAGACCGGTGTACTGCTGCTGGACTACCTCATCGGGGCTAGGAAGCGCGCAGGGAAAATGCCCGCCAATCCCGTGGCCCTCAAGACCATCGTCACCACTGAGATGGCCCGGAAGGTGGCCCAGGTCAACGGCCTGGCCTGCTACGACACCTTCACCGGCTTCAAGTTCCTGGCCGAGCGCAAGGACCGGCTGGAGGGGGCGGGACAGGGCAAGGTGATCTTCGCCTACGAGGAGTCCTACGGCTATATGCTGGGTGACTACGTCCGGGACAAGGACGCGGTCACCGCCGCGGTGGCCCTGACCGAGATGGCGGCCTGGTACGCGGGGCAGGGCATGACGCTGTATGACGCGCTGCTGGCCCTATATGAAAAGTACGGTCACTACGGGGAAAGGACCCTGAACCTGGTGATGCCCGGCCTGGATGGGCTGCGGAAGATGGCCGACCTGATGGCCGGTCTGCGCTCCGATCCTCCTCGGGAGATCGGAGGGGCACAGGTGGTCTGCTGGAAGGACTATCAGGACGGCAGCGTGGTGGACGCCCAGACGGGGGAGAGATCGGCCATGGAGCTGTCCGGCTCCAACGTGCTGCGCTACGAGCTGGACGACGGCACGTCCATCCTGGTGCGCCCCTCGGGCACCGAGCCCAAGGTGAAGGTGTACCTCCTGGCTCAGGGCCGGGATCAGGCCGACTGCGCGGCCAAGCTGGAGCGGTACAGCGGCTGGGCGGAGGGCTTGCAGGGATAGTTGTTAGCATTAGAAAAGAGAAGTGAGTACACTCCAGACTCTGGCTGCGTCTCACTTCTCTTCTTCCTGATTGAATTTAGTCTCCCCCGGCTTGCCCGGCACTTCCCGGCATATGTTCTAACGCAAACGCCACGCATTGATTGATAAATTCACTACGGCTGAGTTTATATACTCCCGCCAGCCGATCCACCTTCTCTAAAATTTCCTGCTCCATGCGAATGGTGAACTGTTCCTTTCTATATTGCTTCGGAATAAACTCTGCCATCTTACTCACCTCTTGACAAGAGCATATCCCATATTATATGCTGGATATAGGATTGTATTTCAATTCTAAAACCAATGAACTGCTGAACGCGGACTCTACGGAGGACTTCTCCATCATCCTGTGGAATCTGCCCGAAGAGCCCCCGGAACTGGGCAGCTACATCCTGATGAAAGTGCTGGGCACCGATGGAAGAAGCGTGTACTGCGAGCACGGGGCCTACGAGAACGGCCAGTTCCTGAACTACTTCTATGACGGGGACTGGAAGGTGATCGACCGGCGCATGGTGCTTGGGTGGAGCTACTACCCCTTCGACAACCGGGCCTTCTGACCGGTAGGGGGCGCTCCCCCACTCGCACCAAAAGCAGGGGGAATGCCCCCCACCCATCCGCAACGCAATACTGAAAGGATTGTATAAACGTGGCGAAGTTACTGTTGTATTTTTATCGAACGCCCTGCGACTTAATTGAATGTCCCCAGTATATTGTTGATGATTTGGACCGCTATGTGCGAAAATTCGATAAATGGCTCTCAACTGCCGACCACGGCTTATGGGTGCATACTGAATTTGATGACGACGGTTCTGGTTCTGTATGCTTTGATGGGGCGACGTTCGTTGACTGGCTGAATCAATACGTATTGGCTGAAGATGACGAGAAAGCTTATTTCGTGGATCGGAACTATCAGTCCAACGAAAATGACAAGAATTATCCACACATATACTTTTAAGATGGCCAATTTCAGAAGAAAAAACCAGCGGCCCCGATGGGGTCGCTGGTTTTTTCTCCAATGGGTGGGGGCAGACCCTCACCCCAGGCGCCAGATGTCCTGGTTGTACTGCTGGATGGTGCGGTCGCTGGAGAAGTAGCCGCTCTTGGCGATGTTCACCAGGGCCTTGCGGGCCCAGGCTGAGCGGTTGCCGTAGTCCAGCACCGCCCGATCCCGGGTGGCGATATAGTCCTCCACATCCAGCAGGGCCATGAAGTAGTCCTTACCCTTCATGTCCTCCCACAGGGCCCGCAGGTCATCCTCATTGCCCAGGGCCAGCAGCTGGGGGGAGACCAGGAAGTCCACCAGGGGCCGCACCCCGTCCCGCTGGTAGTAGTCCCAGGGGTGATAGCCGTTGTGGGCATACAGGCCGATGACCTGGTCGCTGTGGGCGCCGAAGGTGTAGATGTTCTCCCCGCCCACCAGCTGGGCGATCTCCACGTTGGCTCCGTCCAGGGTGCCCAGGGTGAGCGCGCCGTTGGCCATGAACTTCATGTTGCTGGTGCCGCTGGCCTCCTTCGAGGCCAGGGAGATCTGCTCGGACAGGTCGCAGGCGGGGATGAGCTGCTGGGCCCAGGTGACGTTGTAGTTGGCCACCATGACCACCCGCAGCCAGGGGCGGACCTGGGGGTCGGCCTCGATGAGCTGGCTCAGGCATAGGATCAGGTGGATGATCCGCTTGGCCATGACGTAGGCGGGGGCGGCCTTGGCCCCGAAGATCACGGTGATGGGCCGTGGGGGCAGCTGGCCGGACTTGATCTCCAGGTACTTGCGGATGACGTACAGCGCGTTCATCTGCTGGCGCTTGTACTCGTGCAGCCGCTTGACCTGGATGTCGAACAGGGAGTCCGGGTCCAGGCGTACCCCCTGCTCCCGCTCCACCGCCTGGCACAGGGCCAGCTTGTTCTCCCGCTTGATCTCCAGCAGCCGGCGCAGCACCTGCCCGTCCCCGGCGAAGCCCAGCAGGGCCTCCAGCCGGGCCGGGTCGGTGCGCCATTGGGGGCCGGCGCATTGGTCGATGAGCCCGGCCAGCTGGGGGTTGCACGCCTCCAGCCAGCGGCGCAGGGTGATGCCGTTGGTCTTGTTGTTGAACTTGTAGGGATAGACGTCGGCAAAGGGCTTGAGCTCGGACTGGCACAGGATCTGGGTGTGCAGGGCGGCCACGCCGTTGACCGAGTAGCTGTAATGGATGTCCAGATGGGCCATGTGGACGGTGTCGTCCGGCCCGATAATGGCCAGGCGCGGGTCGGGCAGCACCTGCTTGGCCCGGCGGTCCATCTCCCGCAGGATGGGCTCCAGCTGGGGGGCCACGGTGCGCAGGTAGGACATGGGCCACTTCTCCAGCGCCTCGGCCAGGATGGTGTGGTTGGTGTAGGCGCAGGCGTGGGCCACCTGGTGCAGCGCCTCGTCCATGGACAGCCCCCGCTCCAGCAGCAGCCGGGTCAGCTCGGGGATGACCATGGAGGGGTGGGTGTCGTTGATCTGGATGGCCACGTGCTGGCACAGCTGGCGGGGGTCCACTCCCCGATCGTCCAGCTCCGTCAGGATCAGCTGGGCCCCGGCGGACACCATGAAGTACTGCTGGTACACCCGCAGCAGCCGGCCGTCCTCGTCGCTGTCGTCGGGGTAGAGGAAGCTGGTCAGGCAGTGGGCGATGTCCCGCTTGTCAAAGCCGATGCCCTGCTGGGGGGCAGGGGCGGGATGCTCCACGTCAAACAGGTGCAGGCGGTTGGCGATGCCCGTGTGGGCGCCGGGCACGGCGATGTCCCACAGCACCGCGTCCAGCGTGCCAAAGCCAAAGCGCACCGGGAAGCGTACCCCCGTGGGGATCAACCAGCCCCCCGGCTCGATCCAGGGGTTGGGCAGCTCCCGCTGCTGGTTGTCGGAAAAGACCTGGCGAAACAGGCCGTAGTGGTAGTTCAAACCCACCCCGTCCCCGGGAAGGCCCAGGGCGGCGATGGAGTCCAGGAAGCAGGCGGCCAGCCGGCCCAGCCCGCCGTTTCCCAGGGAGGGCTCGGGCTCGGCCTGCTCCACCTCGGCCAGGCTGTGACCCCATTGGCGCAGCAGTTCGTCGGCCTGGTCGTACAGCCCCAGGGCCAGCAGGTTGTTACTCAGCAGCTTGCCCAGCAGGAACTCCGCCGAGAAGTAGTACAGCTTGCGCTCCCCCTGGGGGGCGGGACGGCTGGCGGCCTGCTCCTGGGTGAACTGGAGCAGGGCACGGTAGAGCTGGCCGGCGTCGCATTGGTTGGGCTCCAGGCCATACTTGGCGCGGGTGAGGCGCTGGAGCGGGAGCTGAATATCCATGAAAATCTCCTTTCTGGGGCGGGGGTTGGCCGCCCCCGGGACAGGGATCAGGGTTGGGGACCCGGGGGCAGACCCTGGGCCAGAAACAGCCGTCCCCCGCACCGGCAGCGATACCGCTCCGGGTGGTCGACCAGGGGGGAGCGCTTCATCCGGGACAGGCGCTGGCCACAGCGGCTGCACACCACCAGGTAGCGCACCGGCCGCTGGTCGACCAGGCCCAGGGCCTGGTGGGTATCGGTGGTCTGGATGCAATAGCCATAGGCCCGGTTCATCTGGGCGGCCCATCCTTTCCAGGCCGGGCCGTGGTTGGCGCAGCCCGGGCAAGTGTGCAGCACTTCGTGGGCCAGCACTTGCAGGATGGCCTGGTCCCGGGCCGCGCACAGGGCGGCGGCCACCTCGATGACATAGCCCCCACCGGAGGCCCGGCAGCAGCCAAAGCGGGTCTTGGCCCGGCGGTTGACCCGCACCTGGGGACAGATGCGGGAGGACACCGGGGCGCCCACAGCGGCGGCTTGGCCGATGGCCTGGGCCAGCAGGGCGTCAAGATGCTGCTGAAGCTCCGTCACATGATCGTCTCCTGATGGGCAAAGGATGGCCCTATCATACCGCAGATGGGAGAAAAAAACAAGCATGGCGGGCCCGCTGGGAAAAATTCGCTGGCAATCCGGAAAAGTTTGGGCCAAAACCCTTGACAAATCGGGCCATTCCGATATAATAATTTAGCTTGCCGCGCCAAGTTGCAGCGGCAACAGCAATCCTTGCCTCCGGCAGATGCCGGGGGCCATATGTCCACAAGGAGGTGCAAGACATGGCAAAACTGACCGGCAGCTACGAAGTGCTCTACGTCATCAACCCCACCCTGGGGGAGGAGGAGACCGCCGCCCTAGTGGCCCGCTTTAAGGAGCTGGCTGAGGGCCGGGGCACGGTGAGCGACGTGGATGAGTGGGGCAAGCGCAGGCTGGCCTACCCCATCCAGGACCTGGACGAGGGCTACTATGTGCTGATGAGCTTTTCCGCCGACCCCGGCTTCCCGGCGGAGCTGGAACGGCTGATGCGGATCAACACCGGCATCATGCGCTCCATCATCGTCAGCAAGGACGGCTGAGGAGGCGAAAAAAGATGCTCAACCGTATCGTTCTCATGGGTCGCCTGACCCGGGACCCTGAGTTGCGTCACACCCAGGCGGGCATCCCCGTGGCGTCTTTCTCCCTGGCGGTAGACCGGGACTTCAAGAGCCGCGACGGCGGCGAGCGGGCCACTGATTTCATCGACATCGTGGTCTGGCGCGCCACGGCGGAATTCGTCGCCAAATACTTCACCAAGGGCCGCATGGCCGTGGTGGAGGGCCGCCTCCAGATCCGGGACTGGACCGATCGGGAGGGCGGCAAGCGCCGCTCCGCGGAAGTGATCGCCGACAACGTGTACTTCGGCGACTCCAAGCGGGACAGCAACGGCGACAGCGGCGGCAGCTTCGCCCGCCCCGCTGCCCCAGCCCCTGTCGACTACGGCATCCCCTCCGGCAACGAGGACCAGTTTGCCGAGCTGACCGACGACGATGACGATCTGCCCTTCTGACCGGAAGGAGCTTTCAAGAAGGAGGTTTTGCCATCATGGCCATGGACAATCCAACTGCCAAGCCTCGGGGCAACCGCAAGCGCCGCAAAGTGTGCGCGTTCTGCGTGGACAAGGTGGAGTGCATTGATTACAAGGACGCGGGCAAGCTCAAGCGCTACCTGTCCGAGCGCTCCAAGATCCTGCCCCGGCGCACCACTGGCACCTGTGCCATGCATCAGCGCCAGCTGACCCAGGCCATCAAGCGTGCCCGGTATGTGGCCCTGCTGCCCTATGTGACAGACTAATCGTTTCCCCATGCCTGCGGGCCTGGGGCACAAAACAGGATCCGGCTATTGCGCCGCTCTTCCAACGGGAAGGGCGGCGTTCTCTTTCCTCTGGGTCCCGCTGGAACATCCGGGCTTTTTTCAGGTCAGGTCGGGGAAAGGCCTTGTCCTGGCTGGTATGCTGTGATAGAATTTTGGAAAACCAGCGGGGAGAGGGGGAGGGTGCCGGGCCGCCGGCACCTGAGACAAAATGGGACGGATCGGATTTGACAACCAACGCTATCTGGACAGCCAGTCAGCCCACATCCAGGAGCGGATCGCCCAGTTCGGGGGTAAGCTGTACCTGGAGTTTGGGGGCAAGCTGTTTGACGACTACCATGCCGCCCGGGTATTGCCCGGCTTTGCGCCGGACAGCAAGATCCGGATGTTGCTGGAGCTGCGCAGCAGCGTGGAGGTTTTGGTGGCTATTAACGCCGCGGCCATTGAGCAGAACAAGGTGCGGGGGGACCTTGGCATCACCTACGACGAGGACGTGCTGCGCCTGGCCGACGCCTTCCAGGCCCAAGGGCTGTATGTGGGCGGCGTGGTCATCACCCAGTACGCCGGCCAGCGCGCGGCCGACGCCTTCAAGCGCCGCTTGGAGGCGCTGGGGGTGCGGGTATACCTGCACTATCCCATTCCAGGCTATCCCCACGACATCGCCCACATCGTCTCCGATGAGGGCTACGGCCGCAACGATTACATCGAGACCACCCACCCCCTGGTAGTGGTCACTGCCCCCGGCCCGGGCTCGGGCAAGATGGCCACCTGCCTAAGTCAGCTCTACCATCACTATCGCCGGGGGACGAAGGCCGGTTACGCCAAGTTTGAGACCTTCCCCATCTGGAACCTGCCCCTCCAGCACCCGGTGAACCTGGCCTATGAGGCGGCCACCGCCGACCTGAACGATGTGAACATGATCGACCCCTTCCACCTCCAGGCCTATGGCCGGACTGCGGTGAACTACAACCGGGACGTGGAGGTGTTCCCCGTGCTGGCGGCCATGTTTGAAAAGCTCACCGGCGGGGAGAGCCCCTACCAATCCCCTACAGACATGGGGGTAAACATGGCGGGCAGCTGCATCGTGGATGACGAGGCGGTGTGCGCCGCCGCCCGGCAGGAGATCCTGCGCCGGTACTACACCGCCCTGTGCGACCGGCGCCGGGGCCAGGGCAGCGACGAGATCGTCTTCAAGCTGGAGCTGCTGATGAAGCAGGCCAGCGTCACCGAGCAGATGCGCCCGGTGGTGGCCGCCGCCACAGCCCGGGCCGAGGGGACGGGGGAGCCGGCGGTAGCCATCCAGCTGCCCGGCGGCGAGATCGTCACCGGCAAGACCAGCGAGCTGATGGGGGCCTCCTGCGCTGCTTTGCTCAACGCGTTGAAGCGGCTGGCGGGCATCGAGAAAGAGGCGCACCTGATCTCCCGGGCGGCCATCGAGCCCATCCAGAGCGTGAAGGTACGCCACCTGGGCAGCCACAACCCCCGGCTACACAGCGACGAGATCCTCATCGCCCTGGCCATCTCCGCCGCCACCGACCCCCAGGCCGCCCGGGCGCTGGACAGCCTGGCCCAGCTGCGGGGCTGCGAGGCCCACTCCTCGGTGATCCTGTCCGGGGCGGACAGCAGCATCTACACCCGCCTGGGCCTGCACCTAACCTGCTCGCCCCAATACCAGACCAACCGGCTGTTCCACCGATGAGTTATCTTGCATGGAATGAAGATGGAAACAAGAGCCCTCTCCTGGCTTGCCGGGAGAGGGCTCTTTGTGGAGGAGAGACACAGGCGAAATGTGCAATATAAGGCTGGCAACGTGCATACCGACGGATATGGATGATGACAGGGCTGCATTGATAGCATTGCTTGGCAAAACGCATGTGCCGGTGGTGTGGAGAGTGAAAAGAAAAATTTGACTTGGTTATATGCCTCACTGCCCTGAGGGATTGAGATATTGCTTCGCCGCGCTGACGAAGCCCCGGAACAGGGGATGGGCCCGGTTGGGGCGGCTTTTCAGCTCCGGATGGAACTGCCCGGCCACAAACCAGGGGTGCCCGGGCAGCTCGATCATCTCCACCAGGCGGCCGTCGGGGGACAGGCCGGAGAGGGACAGCCCCGCCTCGGTCAGCGTCTGCCGGTAGTCATTGTTGAACTCATACCGGTGGCGGTGGCGCTCCTGGATCTCCTGCCCGCCGTAGACCGCCGCGGCCAGGCTGCCCGGCTGGAGCCGGCAGGGGTAGCTGCCAAGGCGCATGGTGCCCCCCTTGGCTGTGACCCCCACCTGGTCGTCCATCAGGTCGATGACGGGGTGGGGGGTGGCGGGGTCCAGCTCCCGGGAGTGGGCGCCGGCCAGGCCGCACACATGCCGGGCAAACTCCACCACTGCCAGCTGCATCCCCAGGCAGATGCCCAGGAAGGGCACCTGGTGTTCCCGGGCGTAGCGGATGGCGGCGATCTTGCCCTCCACCCCCCGGTCGCCAAAGCCGCCGGGCACCAGCACGCCCTGCACGCCCTCCAGCACCTGGGCGGCGTTGCCGTCGGAGACCAGCTCGGAGTCCACCCAGCGGATGTCCACCTTCACGTCGTTCTCAATGCCGCCGTGGGTGAGGGCCTCCACCACGGACAGGTAGGCGTCGTGCAGGGCCACATACTTGCCCACCAGGGCGATGGTGACGCTGCCGTGGACGTGCTTGGCCCGGTGGACCATGGCGCTCCACTCTGCCAGGTCCGGGGCGTGGCAGTCCAGCCCCAGCCGCTGCACCACCACGTCGGCCAGCCCCTCCCGCTCCAGCATCAGGGGCACCTCGTAGAGGATGGGGGCGGTGAGGTTGGGGATGGCGTGCTCCACCGGGATGTTGCAGAACAGGGAGATCTTCTCCAGGATCTCCCGGGGGATGGGGGTGTCGCTGCGACACAAGATCACGTCGGGCTGGATGCCCAGGCTCAAAAGTTCCTTGGCCGAGTGCTGCGTGGGCTTGCTCTTCAGCTCCCCCGAGCCGGGGATGGCCACGATGAGGGAGACGTGGAGGAACATCACGTTCTGCCGCCCCCGCTCGGCAGCCACCTGGCGGATGGCCTCCAGGAAGGGCTGGGACTCAATGTCGCCCACGGTGCCGCCGATCTCCACGATGGCCACGTCCGCCTGGGGCCCCTCCAGGGAGTAGATGTTGGCCTTGATCTCCCCGGTGATGTGGGGGATGATCTGCACCGTGGCCCCCAAGTAGTCCCCCGCCCGCTCCCGGTTGAGCACGTTCCAGTACACCTTGCCCGAGGACACCGAGGAGTTGAAGTTCAGGTTCTCGTCGATGAACCGTTCGTAGTGACCCAGGTCCAGGTCGGTCTCCGCCCCGTCATCGGTGACGAATACCTCCCCGTGCTGATAGGGGCTCATGGTGCCTGGATCCACGTTGAGGTAGGGATCCAGCTTCTGAACCCGCACCCGCAGCCCCCGCTGCTTGAGCAGGCGGCCCAGGGATGCGGCGGTGATGCCCTTGCCCAGCCCAGACACCACGCCGCCGGTGACAAAGATGAATTTCGTGCCGGTTGCCATTGCGTGTTCCTCCCTCGCGGCAGGCGCGGCCCCTTCGCGCCCGGACGCCCTTGCCCGGCCCTGCCGATTCTCTCAGATATGACATAACCTCTCTATTTTACGTGCGGATGGGGGACAAGTCAAGGGGGCTGCACCTGCTGTCCTCGGCATACCGAAAGGGCCCGCGGACGGCAAGAGCAGGGTCAAGCCAAGGTGATGGGCCTCAGCCCGCTCGGTGTGACCTCCAGCACCCGGGTGCACACCTGAGTTAAATACAATCTGTCATGAGACGCGCTGATAATACAGCCAGGAAAAGCTGACAGCGCCTGTCGAATCACCGGGGCGGACAGGGGGGAGAAGTTCCGGGTGGGCTCGTCCAGCACCAGCACATTGCTGCCAGTTCGCACCATGGCCAAAAACAGCAGCTTGGCCCGCTGCCCGCCGCTCAGGTCTGCCGCCGGGTGCTCCATCTCCTCGGCCTTGTACTTCATGGCGCCCAGCAGGGTTCTCGCCTGGGTGACGTCGTCTTTCCGCCCGGAGGGGGCCAGAATTTCCACTGGGGTTTTCTCGCCCAGCAGCTGGTCGCCATAGTCCTGAGCCATCCAGGCTGCCCGGAGATCGGAGCGGGACAGGAGTTGGCCCGCCACGAGCTTCAGCAGGGTGGACTTGCCTGCGCCGTTGGCGCCCACGAGGCCTATTTTCTCTGGGCCGGTGACCCACAGCCGGATCTCCCGGGCCAAGACCCGATCCCCGGCCCGCAGTTCCGGCAGGTCCAACCGGAGAACGTCTTTGCCCGCAGGCAGCGCGGCCTCCTGGTGGTCAAAGGCGGTGAGAATGGCCTTTTCCCATTCAGGCGGCTGAGTCATGTTCTCCTTCTCCCGTTCAAACCGGCGGCCCAGAGACTGCACCGCGTGCATCTTCTTTTTCAAGAGCCGTCCGCCGTGGGGGTCCTGCCGGGAGATGGCGGCCTGCTGGTGATCCACCTTGTCCCGGATCTGCCGAAACCGGCCCATTTTGGCTTCAAACTCCGCTCGCTCTTTTCTGGCCTTTTGCTCCTGGTGGGAAAACGTTGACTGCCGGGTATTGACATAGTCCCGGTAACCGGTGCGGGCCACGGTAGCCCGGGAGACCGTGCGCCGGCGCAGCCGCTCCAGGTGGAGGATGGCGTTGGCTGTCCGTTCCAGCAGAGCCTCGTCGTGGGAGATATACAGCACGGGCATTGGGCAGGAGAGCAGAAAGCGCTCCAGCCATTCCAAGGTGGCCAGATCCAGGTCATTGGACGGCTCATCCAACAGCAGCATGTCGGGCTGATCCAGCAGCAGCAGGGCCAGGCGCAGTTTCACCCGTTCCCCGCCGGACAGGGTGGCCATGGGACGCCAGTCGTAAAAGGTCTCGGACGCCAGCCCCACTTGCCGGGCGCAACGGGCCAGCTCCCTGGGAGCTGCCTGACAAAAGGCGGGAACGGTCTGACAGAACTCCAGCACGGGCAGTTCCAGTTCCGATGGAGTTAGTTCTTGGGCCAGATAGCCCTTCCGGATCCCTTTGTCCAAAATCTCTCCCGTCCACTCCACATAGGGGGCGGCCAGGGCGGGGTCGTACAGCAGCTTGAGCAGGGTGGATTTCCCATTGCCCTCCTCCCCGATGAGGGCCGCCCGGTCCCCGGGGGAGAGGACGAAGGACAGCCCCTCCACCAGGGGGGTCAAATCCTTTTTATGGGTAATGGTCAAATTTCTGACCTGTAGCATCGCGCATTCCTCCTCTCACGCAAAAAGCCCGCCTCCGTGACCGAAGGCAGGCTTTACATGACGAAAGAAGGCCGGGACAGGGGTACCTGTCCGGCGGGTCAGTAAACTGTCCTTCGGTCACAAATACCAAGGCCCACTGCAAGGATGGACCAAGGATAAACGTTGGTGACGCGAATTCCAGTTTACTTGCGCATTCTTTCACCCTTTTCCCTTTGATGGCCCGAGTATAGCATGGACATTGGACTGTGTCAAGGGAAGGATTTTGCGCGTTACCGCCCATTTTTCGCCGCTTAGGGGGCAAAGGCTTTTCAAGACGGGGCGGGCCTGCTATGATGGGGGTGCCCCAAGGGGAAAAGGAGGAAACCGCATGAAGGTCAAGATCGAGCTCTCCCCGGACTGGACGGAACCTTTCGCCGTCCTCCACGCCAGCCGGATCACCCCGGAGATACAGCGCCTGGCCGATATGATCGGGGCCCAGGGGGCGGCCTTCCCCGTCTTGGATGGGGAACGGATCGTCCTGCTCCGGCCGCGGGAGGTCTACCTGGTTCGGGTGGAAGGGGAGTCCCTATCCGTCTACGGGGAGCGGGAGCGGTATCAGAGCAGGAGGCGCCTGTATGAGGCGGCCCAGGCGCTGGGGGAGGCGTTCATGCAGATTTCCAAATCCGTCCTGGTCAACCTGGACTATGTGGACTGCGTGGAACCGTACTTCAGCGGCATGATGAAGCTGCGCTTGAAGAATGGGCTGTCCGACTATATTTCCCGCAGATACCTGCCCGCGTTCAAACGTCATTTTGGGCTTTGATCTTTAGAAAGGAAAGGTGTGAAATGAAAAAATTTTTGCGTATGGTTTGGTTCGGTGTGGCCTCCGGCTGCACCATTTTTACGGTGGTCGGCGTGGTTTTGGCCCTGGCCCTGGGGGGGGGCGACCCTTTCCAGGGGATGGAGGATGGGTTTGTCAGAATGGCGGTCGCATCGATGGTGACCGGGCTGGGCTTCTCCCTTCCGTCTCTGATCTATGCTTGTGAGGGCCTGCCATTCGTCGTCAGAATGGCGGTCCATCTGGTGATCGGATTTGGGGTATACCTTGCCGCATCCTTTTGGGCGGGCTGGATCCCGCTGGCGGCCGGGCCGGGGGCGGTGATCGGGTTCTTCCTGGCCGCGGCGGTCGTTGTCTTGGCGATCTGGCTGGGATTCTTTCTCTACCACCGGGCAGAGGCCCGGAGGATCAACGAAAAGATTCAAGAGCGGAGAGGGTAAGCGGTAAGACGGACTGCCGTCCTAAAGAAAAAGCGCCGCCTGGCATTGCCAGGCGGCGCTGTGATGTTTGCCCTGTGTGCCGGTCACTCCACCGGCACGGTCCAGCCGTAGGGATCGGGTTCGGTGCCCCACTGAATGCCGGTGAGGGTATCGTACAGCCGCTGGGTGAGCCGGCCGATCTGCCCGCCGTGGATGACCGCCCGCTCTTCCCCCATAGCCAGCTCGCCGATGGGGGAGATCACCGCAGCCGTGCCGGTGCCCCAGGCCTCCTCCAGCCGGCCGTCGGCCGCCGCGTCAAACAGCTCCCGGGCGGTGATCAGCCGCTCCTCCACCGGGATCCCCCAGTCCCGCAGCAGCTCCAGGCAGCTCTTGCGGGTGATGCCGGGCAGCACCGAGCCGGTGAGGGCGGGGGTGAGGACCTTGCCGTCCACTTTGAACAGCACGTTCATGGCCCCCACTTCCTCCACATACTTCCGGTGTACCCCGTCCAGCCACAGCACCTGGGAGTAGCCCTGGGCCTCGGCCCGGGCCCCGGCCCGGATGGAGGCGGCGTAGTTGCCCCCGCACTTGGTGTGGCCGGTGCCCCCCCGCACCGCCCGCACGTCCTCGTCCTCCACATAGATCTTCACCGGGTTGATGCCCTCCGGGTAATAGGCGCCCACGGGGCTGAGGATGATGGCGAACAGGTAGCTGTGGGAGGCGTGCACCCCCAGGTTGGGGTCGGTGGCGAACACGAAGGGACGGATGTACAGCGAGGTGCCCGGCCGGTCGGGCACCCAGTCCCGGTCCACCTGGACCAGGGCCTTCACCGCTTGGACGAAGTCCTGCTCGTCGATGGGGGGGATGCAAAGGCGCTGACAGGAGGAGGCCAGCCGGCGGGCATTCTCCACCGGGCGGAACAGCTGCACATGGCCATCAGGGGTGCGGTAGGCCTTCAGCCCCTCAAAAACCTCCTGGGCGTAGTGGAATACCATGCAGGACGGCTCCAGGCTCAAGGGGCCGTAGGGCACGATGCGGGGATGGTGCCAGCCCTGGCCATCGTGATAGTCCATCAGGAACATATGGTCGGTAAACAGCTTGCCGAACACCAGGGAAGCGGGATCGGGCCGGGGCTTGCCCTGGGCGGCGCGGGTGAGTTGGATGTCCAGCATGGAACCTCTCTCCTTTGCATGGTGAAGCGTTGGATATCCGCATTATACCAGCCGGACCGGCCGGGCGCAATGGTGAAATGCCCCAATTCTTCCGCTGGAGGGGGGCTGGGGAATTCTCCTTGTTTTTCTGGTGGAGATTTGATATAATAAAAAATCCGAGAATCCAAGCAAGGATCCCGGCAGGGGCCGCCCCGTGGGGCGGGGCCTGCCGGAGAGAGGTGGATCGCGTGAACAAAAAACTCTCACAGCTGCTGGCCCCCCGCTTCGGGCTGTATTTTCTGGTCATGGCGGCTTTTGCCGTGGCCACCCTGCTGTTGGGCCGGGCGGACGTGGCGGTGGCGGAGCTGGCCGTAGTGGCCGTTTTGTACGGGGTGTACTGGGGGAGCATGGCCCGCCGCCGGCGGGAGACCGCCCGGTACCTGGAGCAGCTGGTGGGCAGCATGGACGGGGCCACCCGGGACAGCACCCTCAACTGCCCGCTGCCGGTGGCCATGTTCCGGCCGGACACGGACGAGGTGGTGTGGACCAATGACTGCTTCCTGCGCCTGACCGGGGAGCAGGAAGGGGTGTTTGACACCAAGATGGCCGAACTGGTGCCCGGCTTTGACGGGCGCTGGCTGCTGGAGGGCAAGAATGAGTGCCCCCGGGAGGTGGCGGTGGGAGATCGGCGCTACCAGGTGTTCGGCTCGGTGGCCCGCACCGCCGGGCAGGAGGAGCAGGGATCGCTGGCCACCACCTACTGGGTGGATGTGACCGAGCTGGCCAACACCCGGGACCTATATCGGGCCAGCCGGCCGGCGGTAGCCCTGCTGCTGCTGGACAACTACGAGGAGACCATCAAGGGCCAGGACGACAGCGTGCGCTCGGACATGCTCAACCAGATCAGCCAGATCTTCACCCAGTGGACCGCGCCCTCCCAGGGCATCTTCTGCCGCCTGGACCGGGACCGCTACCTCTTCCTCTTTGAGGAACAGTACCTGGCCGGGTACAAGGCCGAGAAGTTTTCCTTGCTGGACAGCGTGCGCACCATCCAAAGCCCCAACGGCATCCCCGTCACGGTGTCCATCGGCGTGGGGGTGGACGGGGAGAGCCTGGCCGAGCTGTTCCGCTTCGCCTCCCTGTCCGCGGAGATGGCCCTGTCCCGGGGGGGCGACCAGGCGGTGGTGAAAAACCGCTTCAACTTCGAGTTCTACGGCGGCCGGGCCAAGGAGACGGAGCGGCGCACCAAGGTCAAGAGCCGGGTGATGGCCTCCGCCCTGGGCGAGCTGGTGGCCGACGCCTCCTGCGTGCTGGTCATGGGGCACAAGCTGGCGGATATGGACGCGCTGGGGGCGGCGGTGGGGGTGTGCGCCATCGCCCGCAAGCGGGGGATCCCCCGGTATATCATCCGGGAAGAGGGCTCCACCCCGGCCCAGGAGCTGTACCGCCGGGTGGCCCAGATGGAGGCCTACCGGGGCCTGTTCCTGGACAGCCAGGAGGCCCTGCTCCGGGCCGACTCCCGATCCTTGCTGGTGGTGGTGGACACCAACCGACCCGAGCAGGTGGCCAGCGGGGAGCTGCTCACCTCCTGCAACAAGGTGGCGGTCATCGACCACCACCGTCGGGCGGCCACCTATATTGAAGGGGCTGCGCTCAACTTCCACGAGCCCTACGCTTCCTCCGCCAGCGAGATGGTCACCGAGCTGGTCAGCTACCTGATGGAGCCGTCCGAGCTGCTGCGGGGGGAGGCGGAGGCCCTCATGGCGGGGCTGATGCTGGACACCAAGAACTTTACCATGCGCACCGGTGGGCGCACCTTTGAGGCGGCGGCCTTCCTGCGCCGGGCGGGGGCGGACACCAGCGAGGTGAAAAAGCTTTTCCAGACCGACCTGTCCGACGCGGTGGCCAAGTATCGCATCATCCAGGCCGCCCAGCTGTACCGGCCGGACGTGGCCATCGCGGCGGTGGAGCACGCTGTGGGCCGGGTGTCGGCGGCCCAGGCCGCCGACGAGCTGCTGAACATCGCGGGCATTCAGACCTCCTTTGTGCTCTACCCCGAGGGGGATGGAGTGGCGGTGTCCGCCCGCAGCATGAACGACACCAATGTGCAGCTCATCCTGGAAGCGCTGGGAGGGGGCGGCAACGCCGGCGCGGCGGGAGCGCAGATGCCCGGCCAGACGGTAGACGAGGCCGAGCAGCAGCTGCGCCAGGTGCTGGACCAGTACTTTGCCGAGGAGGATCAGCCCCCGCTCCAGCAGGGGGAGGGCTGAGCCCCGGCCAATCCAGTGGGAGCCCAAGCCAGAAAACGATTCCCGCCCCGGCAGGGCGGGTTCTAGTCCGAGTTTGAGGAGGTAGGTTTCATGAAGGTGATCTTACAGCAGGACGTAAGGGGCCAGGGCAAAAAGGGCCAGATGGTGGAGGTGTCCGACGGGTACGGGCGCAACTTCCTGCTGCCCCGGAAGCTGGCCGTGGAGGCCACGGCGGAGAACATCAACACCATGAAGATGCAGGAGAAGGCCCGCAAGGCCAAAGAGGCCGAGGAGAAGGCCCAGGCCGAGGCCCTGGCCCAGCGCCTGGAGAGCTGCCAGGTGAAGATCAGCGCCAAGGCCGGCCAGGGCAGCCGCCTGTTTGGCTCGGTGACCAACAAGGAGATCTCCCAAGCCCTGAAGGAGCAGCACCAGATGGATGTGGGCAAGAGCAAGATCCTCCTGCCCGAGCCCATCAAGTCCTTTGGGACCTTCCAGGTCAAGTGCAAGCTGGGCTACGAGGTCACCGGAACCATCCACGTGCTGGTGGTGGAGGAGAAGTGATCGGCGCCAAGGCCCGCTGGGCTTGACGGGGGCCCGGCCATTGGGAGCGGCCGGGCGGTTGGGTGCGACGCCCCCTGGGAGGTGAGGTTGTGAACGAACTGGATCAGCTGGCCATGCCCCACTCGGTGGAGGCCGAGCAGGCGGTGCTGGGCTCCATGCTCATCGACGAGCGGTGCGTGCCCGACGTGGTGGCCCGCCTGTCCCCAGATGATTTTTTCCTGCGGCAGAACCGGGAGCTGTACGAGGTGCTCTACGGGATGTTCAACCGCTTTGAGACCATCGACCCGGTGACGGTGCTGGACCGGATGAAGCAGGCAGGGCTGTATGACGAGAATACCTCGGTGCCCTATCTGCGCCAGCTCATGGAGATCACCCCCACCGCCGCCAACGTGCTGGAGTACGCGGACATCGTGTCCGACAAGGCGCTGCTGCGCCGCATTGGGGAGGCCGCCGGTCAGCTGTCTGAGCTGGTGCGCCAGGAGGGGGGCACCGCCCGCCAGATCCTGGAGGCCGCCGAGCAGCGCATCTACGCCATCCGCCAGGGCAAGTCCGCCAGGGATATGGCCCACATCGCCACGGTGATGGGCCAGGTGTGGGACACCATCCAGGCCCGGCAGGCCTCTGGGGAGGAGTTTCCCGGCCTGGCCACCGGCCTGGTGGACCTGGACCGGCGCATCGCGGGGCTGAACAATTCCGACCTGATCATCCTGGCTGCCCGACCCGGTATGGGCAAGACCTCTCTGGCGCTGAACATCGCCCTGGAGGCGGGCAAGCGCTCGGGCAAGAGCGTGGCCGTTTTCTCCCTGGAGATGAACCGGGAGCAGCTGGGGATGCGCCTGATTTCCATGGAGAGCCTGATCGACAGCAAGAAGCTGCTCACCGGCCGGCTGTCCGGGGAAGAGGAGTGGACCAGGGCGGCCATGGCGGTGGCCGCCCTGAGCCAGGCCAACATTTATCTGGACGACGATGCGGGCCTGTCGGTGGCGGATATGAACGCCAAGTGCCGGCGGGTGAAGAACCTGGGGCTGGTGGTGGTGGACTACCTGCAGTTGATGACCTCCGCTGGCGGGCCCCAGCGGGCGGGGGACAATCGCCAGCAGATCGTCTCGGATATGTCCCGCTCGCTGAAGCTGATGGCCAAGGAGCTGAATGTGCCGGTGCTGTGCCTGTCCCAGCTGTCCCGGGCCAACGAGAGCCGGGCCGCCGGGCAGCGCCGCCCCATGCTGTCCGACCTGCGGGAGTCGGGCTCCATTGAGCAGGATGCGGACGTGGTGCTGTTCATCTACCGGGAGAGCTACTACGAAAACGACACAGATAACCCCAATGTGGCCGAGTGCATCGTGGCCAAGAACCGCCATGGGGAGACGGGCACCGTCCTGCTGGAGTGGCGGCCTGAGTTCACCACCTTCCGCAACCTGGCCTGGCGGGATGAGGAGGACGACTACGGATGAGCGGGCGCTTTGACTACGGGCTCATCCCGCCGGGCAGCCGGGTGCTGTGCGCGTTGTCAGGCGGGGCGGACTCCATGTACCTGCTGTGCCGCCTGCTGGAGGGGGCGGGCCGAGGGGGGTATACCGTGGCCGCGGCCCACTACAACCACAACCTGCGCCCCACCGCCGCCCGGGACGAGTGTTTCGTCCGGGACTGGTGCCGGCGCCAGGAGGTGGAGCTGGTGGTGGGCTCCGGCGACGTGGCCGGAACCGCCCGGCGGCAGGGGTTGGGCATCGAGGTCTGCGCCCGCGGTCTGCGCTACGATTTTCTGGAGCGGGCGGCCCATCGCCTGGGCTGTCAGCTGATCGCCACCGGCCACCACGCCGGGGACAACGCCGAGACGGTGCTGATGCACCTGCTGAGGGGCAGCGGGCTGGAGGGGCTGTGCGGTATCCCTCCCCGACGGGGCAGGCTGATCCGCCCCATGCTCACCCTGGAGCGGGGGCAGGTGCTGGCCTACCTGGAGGGGGAGCGGGTTCCCCATGTGGAGGACGAGAGCAACGACGACCCGGCCTATACCCGCAACCGGATCCGGGCCCAGGTGCTGCCGCTCCTGGAGCAGCTGCGCCCCGGGGCCACCGAGCGCATCGCCGCCGCCGCCGCCCGGCTGCGGGTGGACCGGGACGCGCTGGAAGCGGACAGCGCCCGCCTGGCCGCCCAGGCCCGCCCCACCCCCCGGGGGCTGTCCCTGCCGGCCAGGGTGCTGGCAGCGGCCCCCCGGGCTACCGCCCTGCGGGCGGCGGGAACGCTGCTGGCCCGGGCCGGCCTGGGGGATCGGTCGTCCTGGCGGGAGGGAATTGTGGCCCTGGCGGTGGGGGATCGCCCCTCCGGAGGGCTGGATGTGGCCGGTGGCCGGGTGTATCGGGCCTATGGGGAGCTGATTTTTTCCCCCGGCCGGCCGGAGCCTCCGCCGCCGGAGCAACCGCTGGAGGAGGGGGAGACCCGATGGGGGGCGTGGGTGATCGCCGCCCGGACTGGGCTGTGCCCCCCCGCGGCCTATGCCGGTCCCGGAGAGTTTTATCTCAAGCCGGCGGGATACGTCATCCGTTCCCGCAAGCCGGGGGACGGACTCCGGCTGGGCAAGCGGCCGTGGAAGAGCTTGAAGAAGCTGATGATCGAGGAGCGGGTGCCCCGGGAGGAGCGGCCGGCGGTGCCGGTGCTGGCTCTGGAGGGGGGCGCGGCGGCGGTGGGGGGGTTGGGCCCAGACTGGGACGCCCTGGCCGCGCCGGGCAAGCGATGCCTGCACATCACCATGAGAAGGGGGGAATGAGGCGTGCACCAGGATGTGGAGAAGATCCTGCTCAGCCAGCAGGCGCTCAGCCAACGGGTTGGGGAGCTGGGAGAGCAGATCACCCGGGACTACGCCGGCCGTCAGGTGGCGGTGGCCTCAGTGCTGCGGGGGTCGTACATCTTCATGGCCGACCTGACCCGTGCCATCCAGCTGCCCATCACCGTAGATTTCATGGCGGTGTCCTCCTATGGCTCGGGCACCGTCAGTTCCGGTCAGGTGGAGATCAAGAAAGACTTGTCCGATCCCATCGAGGGCAAGGATTTGCTGCTGGTGGAGGACATCCTGGACTCGGGCAACACCCTGTACTATCTGGTGGACGTGCTCCGGGCCAGAAAACCTGCCTCCATCCGCATCTGCACCCTGCTGGATAAGCCGGAGCGGCGGGCCAAGCCCATCCAAGCCGACTATGTGGGCTTCCAGATCCCTGACGCCTTCGTAGTGGGTTATGGCCTGGATTATGATGAGCGGTATCGGAATTTACCGTACATCGGGGTGCTCCGGCCGGAGGTATATGGGGGATAGGCCATCGCCCACCACAGCCGCCGCAGGCGGGGCGGGCGCAAATGAAAGCTGCGGGGGACGCGGCGGGAAGTAAGAGGAAAAGACTGTGAAGCAATTGAGCAAACTTCGGGGCATCCTGTTTTACGCAATTGTCATCGCACTGATCCTGTGGGCGGTGAGCGCGTTCCAAGGCTCCCGGCGGGAGGGCTATGTTTCCTATGCCGATATGGTGAGCTATTTCCAGCAGGAGCAGGTGACCCGTTTCCAGGTGGACGAGGACAGCGTGGTGGCCATGACCCTGGCTGACGGCAGCCTGCGCTACCACGCCCTGGCCAGCCTGGAGCTGTTCCACGCCGACCTGGGCCAGCTCATCCAGGAGCAGCGGGAGGCGGGGGTGCTCACCGACTATGAGTACCAGCAGCGGCACGAGCTGCCCCAGTGGCTGCTGGTGGTGCTGCCGGCGGTGGTGTCTGTGGTGCTGGTGATGGTGATCTGGTGGCTGATGGCCATGCGCCAGCAGAGCGCCCAAGGGGGCGGCCAGGGGGGCATGAGCCGCTTTGGCCAGGCCCGTGTGGTCAATGGCCAGCAGCGCAGCACCGTCACCTTTGCCGACGTGGCCGGGGCGGATGAGGAGAAGGCTGAGCTGCAGGAGCTGGTGGACTTCCTGCGGGAGCCGGATAAGTTTACCCGCCTGGGCGCCCGCATCCCCAAGGGGGTGCTGCTGGTGGGCCCTCCGGGCACTGGCAAGACCCTGCTGGCCCGGGCGGTGGCCGGGGAGGCGGGGGTGCGCTTCCTATCCATCTCCGGCTCTGACTTCGTGGAGCTGTATGTGGGGGTGGGGGCCAGCCGTGTGCGGGACCTGTTTGAGCAGGCCAAGAAGGAGGCCCCGGCCATCGTCTTCATCGACGAGATCGACGCCGTGGGCCGCCA
>DSLFC04102__coassemble_644_pt1 | contig 39971 bp, 34 predicted proteins | sample DSLFC04102__metabat2_low_PE_028 | metagenome-assembled genome bin DSLFC04102
TAAAAAAACTTCTGAGGAAGAAATTTAAAGTTTAAAAGTAATGTCCCCAAACGGGTTTTTTTCTACATATATAATGGAAGGGGGGGATTCGGTGTCCGAGCGCAAGGATCAGAATAGATGCGACTATTCAAAATATGACGAGATGAGCACGGAAGCGTTGGAACAGATTCTGCGCCTGGACTTTCAGGCATCAGAAGAGGAGCAGTCTGATGTAGATGCTATTTTATACATTACGGAGGTGATCGCAAAAAGAAAGGGGCAGCCTACCGGATCTGACCCAGGTGCCGCTTGGCAGCGGTTTAAAACTAAGTATCGCCCTTATGCGGATGGGCGTTCTCTATACGATTTTGACGATGAGTATGTTGCTTCGGCTCAAAAGTCGGCAGAGGACTTGCCCAACGATCTGGCTGGCGCCCATATGCATCCTCGGTGTCACCGGACATGGCGCCGATTGAGGTTGAGGCGTTTGGTGATGTTGGCTGCTCTTTTAGCTGCCTGTTTATTCGGCGGGCTAATGGTGGCCCAGGCAGCTGGAATCGACGTGCTGGGCGCCATTGGGCGCTGGACAGATGAGACGTTCCGTTTTGTCACCACTGGTTCTGGAGAATCATCCGCTCATAAGGTGGATGAGGGATATGTTGCACAAGTTGAGTCCGTTCTCAGTGAGTGGGGGGCAAATGAGGCCCTTTTCCCGACACGGCACCCCGAGGGGTTTATAGCGCAGGAACCAAGAATGACAAGCAATGGGAACAGTGCTGCACTGAACATGAGCTTCAGAGGGGGCGATAGGACCTATTCTGTGAGGATTATTCATTTCCGTGGTCCGAGTGAGTTAACGGGAACATTTGAAAAGGATGGCAGTCCTGTCGAGGAATACGTCCATAATGATAATCGGTTTTACATTTTTTCGAATATCGACACAGTTACTGCAACTTGCTATACTGGAGAATTTATGATCACAATAGCTGGTACACTTACGATAGATGAAGTAAAAGATATCATTGACTCGATTGGAGGAGAGTAGTTTGAAGCGCGTAGTTTCCGTTTTTATTTCTATGGCATTTTTGGTTACTTGCTGCATGGGAACTGCCTTGGCATATTCTGAAATAGAACCCTATGCTAGTCTCACCCTTTCCTACTATGCTGTCGATATGGTAGGGGGGAATGGGACCGCTTACATTGATTTCTCCGTAGGTGCTAGCAAGTTTGCAGATGAGGTCGGAGTTGATTCGATTAGGATCTATAAGTCAAACGGGGCCTATGTCAGAACCGTGCGTGGATCGGCCTCAAATGGGCTAATTTTTTTTGATTCGGATTGGCATAGCGATAGATATGCGGTATCGCTTTCCTCTGGTCTCTACTATGCGGAAGTGACGGTATTTGCAACGGTAGGCGCAATTACGGACAGCAGAACGATCACCACGTCTACGGTCAGAGTCGCATAGGAGAAGCGCTGGGAAGCCACAGGTAGGTTTCGCTTAGTCCGTATGGGAGCGTGGTGTCCGCTGGAAAAATAACCAGGCGTCTGGGCAAATGGGCGGGCGGATCAGTGTTGGGAGCTGGTCCGTCCGCTTTTGCGTTAAATGTTCCCACAAAAATGTCCCAACAGCATCCAGCAAGTATAATAGCCGCCATCTCAGTGCTGCTGCACTGAGATGGCGGCCTTCTTATTGGAGGGACTTAATGTGTTTTATCCATGGAAAAGGGGATACATACATGGACAGCTTCTATCAAGCCGCTGGCCGGTTGCCATGCCTTAATTTCAAGGACACTATGTTGGGGAAGGCAGAAATATTATTAAAAAGCATTTTATTAATTTATTTATTATAAAACCATGGTAACATCATGTCAAGTGGTGGTGTAGAATGAAATTTGAAAACAGTTGATCCAAATCAAGTCTTATTTATTAATAGTCATAACTTAGTGTCTTCTAGATCCCCTTTATCTTTTTCAGCATTTTTTCATGCACAAATACCATAAGGGCCAAAATCAACAGCAAATACAGCGGCAGTAACCCAGCGCCGATCTGGTTTGCGATCAGGCCAAACACCGGCGGCATGAGGCAGGTTCCAACATAGGCGGACGCCATTTGCACGCCAATCATGGCCTGTGATTTTTCTGCCCCGAAATGTTCTGGTGTGGAATGGATAATGGACGGATAGACCGGAGCACACCCCAATCCAATCAGCACCAATCCGGTCAGCGCACTTCCGCTCCCAACTGGCAGAATCAAAAAGATAATGCCAGATAAGATAATCCCTTGCCCCAGTCGAATCATTTGTGTATCATGAAACCTTAAGGTCAGAAATCCGCTCAGCGCCCTGCCTGCGGTAATGCCTACAAAAAACAGGCTTGCCAAGCCGGCCGCAGTGTCTGCAGACAGCCCGTGGCTCAACACCAGATAACTGCTTGCCCAAAGGCCAGCGGTCTGCTCCAGCGCGCAATAGCAGAAAAACGCCACCATGACCTCTTTTGCCCCGGATATATGAAGGATTTCCCGCAGAGAAAGGGGCTTATCACATCCCACACTGTGGGTAGGCCCGCTTTTTGATTCCCGCCCTCTGCTCCATAGCGGCAAACTGATCAAAAGGATAGCGGTCAAAGCCATTTGCAGAATCGAAATATACCGATATCCCATGTTCCAATCCTGTCCTCCGGACAACGCATATCCCATCACATACGGCCCCAACGAAGCTCCAATCCCCCACATACAGTGAAGCCAGCTCATGTGCCTGCTCTTGTAATGAAGGGCAACATAGTTGTTCAGAGAAGCGTCTACGCTGCCGGCTCCCAATCCATATGGAATTGCCCATAGACACAGCGCCATGTAGGAGTGGCTGATGGAAAATCCAAATAAAGCAGTCGCAGTCATAAGCACGCTGAATGCCGTCACCCTGCCCGTTCCGAATTTTTTGGTAAGCCGGTCGCTCTGCAAGCTGGAAATAACCGTCCCAATCCCAATAATCATGGAGATTCCGCCCACATAGGAAACAGGTACGGAAAGCTCCTGATACATGGCAGGCCACGCAGAACCTAAAAGCGAATCTGGAAGCCCCAAGCTGATAAAGGCCAGGTAAATAATGGCTAACAATAGTTGAAACATTGTATCCTCCTCCTATGTTTTCTTCATCAAAAGAATACCGCCATATGCAACTTGATACAATTCATATTTAGCCATATAATATAATAAAATCGCCATCAAAAACAAGAGAGAGGGAACTAGATTCATGGCACTGCAAGAATGCGGATTAAATTTAAATAGAGTATCCAGGGAACTTCAACCCCATGGAAGCCTTGAATTCCCCTGTGCCGGCTATTCTTCACACCACATCGAAAGGGTGGAAGACGTCATTCCCTGGCACTGGCACAAAGAAATTGAAGTCGTCTATATAGCGCAAGGGCAGATGCACCTAAAAACATCCGAGGTCTCTTTTATGTTAAGCAAAGGTGATTTAGCAGTTATCAATTCCAACATGCTTCATTATGCTGCCGCTGCTCCAGAATGTACCTTGCGTTCCCTCGTTTTCAGCCCAACACTGATTACCGGAAACAATGATTCCGCATTTGCAACAAAATATATTCAGCCGCTCTTATCCTGCACTTCTTTCGCTGGCTATCAGATTGATTCCACTGATCGTAAAATGGTATCAGATTGGTTCACCCGCGCGTTTGAAGCCCTTGCAAATGACAGCTATGGTTTTGAATTCACTGTGCGAGAAAACCTGTCCCGTATCTGTTTCTTTCTTTACGGAAAATTCGAACCGCAGATTGACACCAAATCTTCCTTTTTGAAGCAAGATCATATCCGTATCAGGAAAATGCTGAACTATATTCACAAGCATTTCTCTGACAATATGTCTCTGGTGGAAATCTCCGGTGCGGCAGATATTAGCAAACGGGAATGTCTGCGCTGCTTCCAAAAGACGCTTCAGGTTTCTCCTATTCAATATTTGTTGAAATACCGGGTTATGCGGGGCGCAGAAATGCTGCTTGCAAATCCTACAAGTAGCATTTCTGAAATCGCAACTTATTGTGGTTTTGACAGCCCCAGCAATTTTACAAAAATATTCAAACGTTTTTATCGCTGCACTCCACGGGAGTATAGGAATATCAACGGGGAATAACGGGCTGGTGTTTGTCAAATTCTGGGGTGAGCGCCGCAAAAAAGCAGGGCGCCGGCAGGGGATTCCTCCCTGCCGGCAGCCCTGCTTGCGCTTGACGTTATGATAGGCGTGCTGAATCCTACTGCGTCAATTTGCCCACTACGAAATAGCGGGTGGTCTCCAGGCCTTCATCGGTACACAGCACGAAGGTCACAATGTGATCGTCCGCATGCACCGGCACACCACTGGAGAAATCCGATTGCGCTTTCGCCTGCTCCACATACTGCAAAAACGCTTCGTCACCACTGAAATCCAGCGCCATGTCATAGCCGCCGCCCACATATTGCTCATACGCGGCAAATAGCTCCACCGTGTACTGCCCATCAGGTGTGGCCAAGCTCACTGTGGGATAGGCGTTGTAATAAGCCTGATCCGCATACTGTGCCATGGGCGACAGCATAGTGCCGTCCTTCATGTTGTGGCCATAAATCACCGTGTGCCGGTCGGATAGGTCTCCCGCGCAGCGATAATCCAAAAAGATGGATCCCGCGATGTTGTACGTGCCATCCAGCAGGTGCCGCAGGTAATAGCTGTTGTTATTGCCTTGCACCACTGGGTAGCTTATACCATCTTCCCCGTGCAGCCACATCCGCACGTCGGGATTTGTCCGGAGCAGTGTGTCCCAGTCCACCCTCATCTGCTGAGTTCCCTCCTGCCCAGGTGTGGCCATCTCCACGGCATCCCGCGCCCAGGCCGTGTAGGCGGCGTCCGCCTGACGGTAGCCCGCCAGAGCTTTCGCCAGCCACACGCCTCCTGTCAGCATCACCGCCAATCCCAAGGCGGTTATCACCCACAGAGCACGGGAAATTTGCCTGCTCTGCCGTCTTCTTCGAGCCGGGGCCGGCCTTTTCTGTCCAGGCCTGTTTGCAGCTCCCTCACTTTGCGCTGTGTTCACACTTTCCCCCTCTTTTTTTCAGCCAAACCCACGGCATCCGGTCACGGAAGCACACCGCATTGGCCACCAGCGCCGCAACCGCCAGCGCAAAGCCGCCCAGTACACACCCAATCATCAGGGCCAGGTTTGTATCATCGCTGGTTTGAGGCACGACCACATCGGGATTGCTTGGCGTCTGCGGGGTACCCGGATCCACGACTGGCACACTTGGGTCGCTGGGATCACCCTCATTACCTGGCGTGCCCGGGTTGTTGGGGTCATTCGGGTTCACAGGCACATTCGGATCGCTGGGATCGCCAGGCTCGCCTGGATTGTTGGGATCATTCGACTCCACCGGCGGGCTCGGCTCACTTGGATCGCTGGGCTCTACCGAGGGATCACTAGGCTCCACCGGGGGATCGCTGGGCTCCACCGGAGGGGTGCTGGGCTCCACCGGAGGGGTGCTGGGCTCCACCGAAGGATCGCTGGGCTCCACCGGGGGATCGCTGGGCTCCACCGGAGGGGTGCTGGGCTCCACCGGAGGGGTGCTGGGCTCCACCGGAGGGGTGCTGGGTTCCACCGGAGGGGTGCTGGGCTCCACCGGGGGATCGCTGGGTTCCACCGGGGGGGTGCTGGGCTCCACCGGAGGGGTGCTGGGCTCCACCGAGGGATCGCTGGGCTCCACCGGCGTAGAGGGTATCTCCTCAAAGGAAACGCTCACATCCAGAGAGGTCGGCAGATCGTCCAGGTACACGTCCACCCGAGTCACATTCCCATCGGCATCGTACTGGTATTCCACGCGTCCCGTCACCGTGGTCTCCCCTGCATTGGGGTCCTCAACGGTCATGGTAAACTTACCATCCGCGTCCGGCCAGATTGTCTCATACCTGTGGCTGGAAGGATGCTTAATCCCGATCTCATCGGTGTCCACCCGCCAGCCCTCGTCCGCCTGACCAAAGGCATGGGTCTGCTCATCCTGGCGGCCGTCTTCCACATTGTTCAGCGTGCCGCCCTCCAGCGAGACCTTTCCTCCATCGTCATTGAGTTGGACATTCTCAATCAGCAGCGAGGGCACAAAGTGCACCTCCACCTGGGTTGCAAAATCCATCAAGATTGCCGCCGGAGCCAGCGTCAAAGTAATTCTCTGATCCGCACCGACAGTCACAGTTACGCCCGGCAGCTTATCCTCCAACTCCGCCTTCAGAGCAGCCACGTTCACCCGGCCATTGGGCTGTTTTGGGATATTCACCGTCACGCTCCGCGCCGGGGTATTATCTTTCATCTGCTGATCCGTGTCAAAGTAATTCACCACGAAGGAATCGGCGTGGCTCCAATACTCATCAGGCCACCAGCTCACTTGTCTCTCTTGCTCCTTATAGGGCCGCTCATCCCGATCCTCCACCCCAGCCAACTCCACAAAACCTCCCAAGTCTGTCTTTGTGGTGTCGTTGGGGCGCGGCAACACATTGTCAATCATCAGCCAGTTTGTGTAAAAATTGGTGATGGTCAGTCCACCGTTCGGATTGGCTGTATAGCCGGGAACGTAGCCCTCAATCTCCGTCTCCTCCACGGTGTAGGCGATGCGCGCGCCCGTCGGGTCGTAAGCGGGTAGGCCTGTAAACGCCCCCCGCCATCCGACAGCCTCATCCAGCGTCAAGGTCTGGCTTGTCGGCACGCCGTTTTCCAGCAGCGTCACCGTCACGCTGGTGATCCCGGCAGGCAGATGGGTGGGGCTGGTCACAACTATGCCGCCCTCGACCCACACCTTCTCCACGGGCACCTCGATGGCCACCACGTTCACAAACTCGTTGTCCGCCACGGCCCTGATCGCCCCGGGCTCCGGCATCACGTTGCCGGCCGCGTCCACTGTTACCAGCCCGTTGGCCAACACAGTGCGCCCCGTGATGGGCGCGCTGGGCACGATATACCCCGAGGCTGTCTGTTCCGTCACCCGGTAGTCCGTCTCCTTGGGCAACTGAGTGAACACAACGGTGTCCCCATCCTGCACCCCGGTGATCTCACCGGCGGCAGTCGTGTGGCTGCTCCAGCTCCCGGCACTGGCGCTGTACACCCAGTAGGTGCCGCTGTATGCCGTCCAGGTTCCACCGCCCTGGTCATACTCCAGCAGGAAGCTGAACGTATCACCGTCGTTGCTCGTGTCCCCGCCGTCGTGGACGGTCTTGGTGAAGCCGCCCAGGCTGGCCAGGATGTTGGTGAAGTCGCTTCCGCTGGCCACCAAGATGTACGGGCTGTCCGCAGACAACACTTCCTCCACGCTGTAGGCAATGGGCTGGGAACCGTCGGTGGTGTAAGCCGTCAAGTTGTCGATGGTGTACGTCCACACGTCTGGGTTGGTGATCTTATCCCACTCCAGGTAGTTGTCCCCGGCGGGGTTGGTGGTTTGCAAGGTGATCACTTCCGACGCGCCCACCCCGTCCAGAGCAGGCGTGGCAGTCACCCGCAAGGTAATATCGTCAGGCCGCCGACCGGCAGCGTCGCTATTGTCGTTCCAGGTCTTGGTGCCCGTAATCTCAGACACCCCCGCCAGAATGTTGTTGACGGTGAAGCGGTAGCTGTTGCCCCCGTCCATGGTGACACGGCTCACATAGTCGGTAAGCCCGGAGGTCTCCGCCACGGTGTAGACGATGAGCGTGCCCGCCGCGTCGTACTTGTACAGGTTACTCCAGGTGGCTGTCCACGCCCCCGTCTCCCCGTCGGAATCAGCGGTACCGTCCAGGGTGATGGCCGCCCCGGCGGGGGTTGCCTGAGGACCCCGATGGTCGGCGGTGATGGCCGCGCCTCCGGCGGACAAGGTGAAGGTGACGCTGGCGGGCCGGCGGCTTGGGTCGGCACTGTCCGACCAGGTCTTGGTGGCGGTCACGTCCACCAGCTCCCGGTTGCGGAAGGTATTTCCCGCCGTCCCCGTCTCATCTTCATAAGTAGGTGTGCTCACCAGGAGCCGTCCGGTGGTAGGATCTTCGGTCACTTCCACCGTGGCCGTGACTGTGTCCATAGCCATGGCATAGTCCACCCCATCCACGGTGACCACCCCGCCCGTCCCACCGATCTCGGTGAGGGTGAAGGTGTAGGTGCCAGGCTGATACAGCTGGATGGTGGGGAAGGCAATCTCCCCGGTTGGGGTGTTCCGGACAGTGGCCGCCCCCTGGCCCTCGGTTGAATTGAGGTTAACGAAGGTACCCGCCGCCGTCTCAACCTGCACGTCGCTGTCGGTAAGGGCAGCGGTTCCGGTGTAACCAGTTGCCGGATTAAAGCCCAGGCCAAAGGAGAAGGTGGGCAGATCGTTGGCGCGGCCGTCCACTTCCTTCTCCGCCTCCAGATCCACCGTCACTGGCAGCCGCTTGTTGGTCTGGGAGAGCGCGCCAGTCAGGTCAAAGCCTGCCGACACCGTGACGTTGGCATACTCGCTGAAGGCGGTTTCGGCGTAGGTCTCCGCCGCGGCGAGGACCGCGTCCGCATCGGCATAGCCGCTGCCCACGGTAAAGGTCTGGGTTTCATCCCCGGTCAGGGTGATGCTGTTGCCCTGGGTGCGGGTGACGGTGATGGAGACCAGGGAGCCGCTCGTCTGCGCGCCCCCAATGGTCAGCGTGGGCAAGGTGAGGTTCAAATTGACGTCGGCAGAAATTCCGCCTGTTAATGGAGCCCCACTATAATCCACCTGGGCTCCGCCCAAAACGAACGCACCCTCTGTATTGTCCGTATATGATTGCTCGGCCTGTGCGCCTGAGCCATCATTGGGGGTCACGCTCTGTACCACATTGCCGTTGTAGTCCACAGACACCCCGCCAGGGGTCACAGTGAATTCTAGCGGAGTTCCATCCAACTCGTACCCCTCCGGCGCCTTCGTCTCCGTCAATGTAAACGTGCCGCCTTGCAATACCTCAGCCGGCAGTTGAAACGTTCCATCAGGACCGGTTACCAAGGCGCCCCCAATCACCGAGCCGCCTTGCGTCAAGGTGTATTCCGCGCCGGCTAGGGCTTTCTTATCGGTGTCTGAGGTGAATGTATTGGTTTTAGTAAAAATCAACGACCCGGCGATTTTATTGACTTGGTTTAGGGCTAATGTATTGTAAATTTCAACGGAAATGGGGGCCACAAATTTGATGGTTTTGCTCTGTATAGTGACCACCGTTCCACCACCCGATGTCCAATATGAAAACTGATAGGATCCATCCATACCGGTTTCGATAAAACCCCTGCCGTTTCGATTCACTCCAGAGATCAAAAATGCATTTCCGGTCTGCTCCAACTTCCCCCCCATAGCTGGAACATCCTCTCCGTCAAACTCGAACCCAGACGCGCTGTATCTAAGATTATCCGCTCCATCCAAGAAACTACCAGATATCAACTCTACCATGTTGCCATCCAATTGAATGTCGTCCATTGTGTAGGGCACATCAAAAGATGGCACACCGCCCGTCGCCACAAAGGAAAAATCCACTACAGGGTAAATCACCGTACTCATGCCGTTTCCCGCAAAGTCCAAGGCCCCACCCATATCCTCCGGGAAAACGTGAAGCCGGTTCCCTGTCACATCCAAGCGCACATTCCCTCTGCGTCTTGGGTCGTTGGGGGTACTATTATAATAAGAGCTGTAGTCCTCAACCGTGCTGGGGGCCCTGACCGGCGTCAAATCTTCGATTAGGTTATTTGATAAGATAATCTCGCGCGCACTTTTAAGATAATGAATCCCCGTAATATCCGCAATCTTTTCCCCGCCTGGCTTCCCATCACCAGAGGCGTTGATGGTACCGTTGTAGTTGTTCAGCAGCTCTTCATAGCTTCCAAAGTCATCCAGCGAAATGCCATTTAAAAAGATGTTTGGATTGTCCAGCATGGACTGGGCCACCGCCAGAGCAAAGTTTGCATCCTCAAAGGGGCCTTCCGCGTCAGCGAAGTTGGCCGGGTCCAGCAGCTCCTGGGCAAGTTCCGACGCGGTTGTGGGCGCGCTCAACCGTGCCCCCGATGCGCGGGCAACCTGGACAAAGGCGGCGGCCACCACCGATCCACACAAGGCTAGCGCCAGCAGCGCCGCTATCCATCTCCGCTTCATACACGATTCCTCCCCAAGTCATCAAAATTTTCAAACGGGCGATCTGAGCCGCCCAACCCACCTGGCACCGGGGCCAGGAGCGCGCCACGGGCCGGGGTGCAATAGAGTCCACTCACCTTGAGCCGATGATGACGCACACATATATTTCCATCATGCAGTTGTAGCATGATTTCCGACTTTTGTCAACCCCCCCATCTATTGGGCGAACTTCCACCTACTCCCAGATCAGAGGCGCCTGATGATTGGCCAAGCCCGGATGAAAGCGGCGGGCAACAACCCTGGTGGGAAGTCTGGACGGTCGGGGCGCGCGTAAAAAGCCGTCCCTGGCGGGACGGCTGGATGGGACAACGTGTTTATTGATCCTGCGACGGGGAAGGCTTATGGTGGTAGACCTTTGTATCCGGGCCGCTGGTGCCAGGAATGATGGGCTTGGCCTTTTCCTTGCCGTGCTTTGCCTTGCCCTGGAGTTCCGGCACTGGCGGGGCGTCGTTCTTCGGCGCTTTTGTCCAATCAGGCCGGGCCATACCCTGTTTTGCCATACAAATCACCTCTGCCATAGTGTACCCCATGGAGCGGGAAGCATTCTACCCAGAGGGGAGATGTCCACAGGGCATCTACGGGGGCGCGCATCTCAGCAAGGACGCTCTGCCGGGCGCTCCCCGGCTTAGCGATAGCGGGGAGGGGCATCCGCGGATACCCCTCCCCTTTTCGTTTGGCGCCCCTGGGTCACTCCCCTTTCGTCGGTTCCAGACAGCCGTTACCCCTCTTTCCCCGCAGCCGCTGTCGCCAGGTTCAGCCCGATGATACAGCCGGCGGGGCACACCTCCACGCATTTCCCGCAGCCCACGCACTTCTCGTAGGTCACGCTGGCCAGGTTGTCGGTGACGGTGATGGCCTCGGTGGGGCAGTTGCGCTCGCACAGCTTGCAGCCGATGCAGCCAGCGGTGCAGATCTTGCGCACATCTGCGCCCTTTTGGGGGCTGTTGCAGTCCACCACGACCTTGGCATTTGCCGGGCGGATGGCGATGACGTCGTTGGGGCAGGTCTTGGCGCACAGGCCGCAGCCGGTGCACAGCTCAGGCTCCACCCGGGCGATGCCACCCACCAGGTAGATGGCCTGCTCGGGACACACCTGGACGCAGTCGCCCAGGCCGGCGCAGCCGTAAACACAGCTCCCGCTACCGCCAAAGACCAGCTTGGCCGCGGTGCAGCTCTCGATGCCCTCATAGTCCATCTTGGCAGAGGTGGCCGCGCAGGTGCCACCGCAGCGCACCTCAGCCACCATCCGGGCCACGTCGCCCCCCTCCCGGCCCAGCACCTGGCCCAGCTGCTGGGCCGCGCCCGTCCCGCCGGGCACGCACAGGGTGATGGACAGGTCGGGATCCTCCACCAGGGCGGCGGCGTAGCCGTCACAGCCGGCAAAGCCACAGGCGCCGCAGTTGGCCCCGGGCAGGCACTCGCGCACCTGGGGGAAGCGCTCATCCTCCTCCACCGCCATGAACTTGGAGGCCACGGTGAGCATCACCCCGCAGATCAGCGCGATCAGGGCCAGCACCGCCACGGCGATGAGCACCACTTGCATGATTTCCATGATTCACACCCTCCTTAACCCAACAGGTTTTCCACCAGCCCGGCAAAGCCCATGAAGGACACCGACAGGATGGAGGCGGACAGCAGGGTGATGGGCATCCCCTTAAAGCACGCCGGGCAGTTGCACCGCTCCACCCGAGTGCGCACCCCGGCGAAGAGCACCATGGCCAGCAGGAAGCCCAGGCCGCTGCCAAAGGCGTTGAACAGCGCGTGGGCGAAGCTCAGCCCAAAGGCCGCGCCGGGCAGCAGGTAGCTGTCCACGTTGCTGATGCAAACCCCCAGCACCGCGCAGTTGGTGGTGATCAGAGGCAGGTACACGCCCAGGGAGGCGTGCAGGGCGGGAATGTACTTCTTGAGCACGATCTCCACCAGCTGCACCAGGGCGGCGATGACCAGGATGAACACGATGGTCTGGAGATAGCCCAGGCCGTTCTGGTCCAGCACGAAGTACTGGATGGGATAGGTCACGGCGGTGGCCAGCACCATCACGAAGATGACGGCGATGGACATACCAGTGGCCTGGTCCAGCTTCTTAGACACGCCCAGGAAGGGGCAGATGCCTAGGAACTGGCTGAGCACGTAGTTGTTGACCAGGACTGCGGTCATGATAATGGCGATAATTTCCTTCATTTCGCAGCGACCTCCTTCCCATCACCGGCGCAGCTCAGCCCGCCGCCGCAGGCTGCCGCGCTGGGACAGCTGGCGCAGCCGAAGTCCTTTACCCTGGGTGCCTTGCCCTTGGTGGCCTTGTTGATGATGGCGATGAGCACACCGAAGATAGCAAAGCCGCCGGGGGCCATGATCATGATGGAGATGTTATTGTCCACGAGCACCGGCAACTCCATGCCAAACCAGGTGCCGCTGCCTAGGATCTCCCGGATACTGGCCATGACCAGCATGGCCAGGGTGTAGCCCACCCCCATGCCGATGGCGTCCAGGGCGGAGTTGAACACGCCGTTCTTGCCGGCGAACATCTCCGCCCGGCCCAGGATGATACAGTTGACCACGATCAGCGGCAGGTAGATCCCCAACGCGTCGTTCAAGGCGGGGAGGAAGGCCTGCACGATCATCTGCACCAGGGTGACGAAGGAGGCAATGACCACGATGTAGCACGGGATGCGCACCTTCTCCGAGATGACCTTGCGCAGCATAGAGATGAGCACGTTGGAACACAACAGTACGAAGGTGACCGCCGCGCCCATACCGATGGCGTTGGACGCCTGGGTGGTGACAGCCAGGAAGGGACAGGTCCCCAGCACCAGCACTAGGATGGGATTTTCCCGGATGATGCCGTTGGTCAATATTTTGAGCCTGCTACTCATTTCACTCAGCCTCCTTTACCAGGTCATAGGCCGTAAAGGCATCCCGGATGGCGTTGATGTAGTAATTGGACGAGATGGTGGCGCCGCCGATGGTGTCCACGTCTTCCAGGCCGGCGTCCTTACCCACGAACTGGCCCCGGAAGTCGTCCCCGGTGACCCGGGAGCCCAGGCCCACGGTCTCATTGTGGCTGATGACCTGGGTGTCGGTAACCAGCCCGTCCGCGCCGATGCCGCAGATCAGGTTCAGAGTGTCCCGTCCGCCGTAGCCATCGCTGGTGAGCATGAACACATAGCCCACGCCGTTTGCAGCCCGATAGACCTCGGTGACCGTCTCGGGCAGGCCGTCCACCTCCAGCAGCTCGAAGCTGTCCGCCTCGGGCAACACGGCGATGCGGGCCTCCTCCTGGGCACGGGCCTGGGACTGGGCGATGATGGGGGCGGTGACATTGTTGGTCATGGCCAACAGAGCGGAGGCCACGACGCAGATCAGCAGCAGCACGCCGATGGGGAGCACGAAGTCGGAGAACACGGAGCTTTTGGACTTTGTCATGCCTTCACACCTCCCAGGGGTTTGGGCTGCGTCCACGCGCAGATATACGGGTTGAGGATATTCATGAGCAGGATGGAGAAGGACACGCCCTCCGGATAGTTGCCCCACACCCGGATGGCCACGGTGATCAGCCCGCAGCCAAAGCCGAAGATCAGCTTGCCCGCCGGGGTGGGCGGAGAGGTGGTGTAGTCGGTGGCCATGAAGATGGCCCCGAGGAGCAGCCCGCCGGCCATCATCTGATACAGGGGCTGCTGGCCCAGCAGGGCGGAGAGCACGCCCACGGTGGCAATGAAAGCCACGGGGGTGTGCCAGGTGATGACTCTGCGGGCAATGAGGTACAGCCCGCCCACCAGCAGGGCCAGACAGCTGGTCTCACCCAGGCTGCCGCCCCGTGCGCCCAGGAACATCTCTCCCAGGCTGGGCAGCCAGTCGCTGCCCTGCTTGAGCAGGGCCAGGGGGGTGGCGTAGCTCATGGCGTCCACGGTACTGGAGCTGACCGCCTCCACCGCCTGGGCCAGGTTGGGCTCCACCCAGGTGGTCATGGTGCCGGAGAAGGCCACCAGCATGATGACCCGGGCGGTGATGGCGGGGTTGGCAAAGTTAAAGCCGATGCCGCCAAACATCTGCTTGACCATCACGATGGCCACAAAAGAGCCAAAGGCCGCCTGCCACAGGGGGATGCCCACGGGCAAGTTGAGGGCCAGCAGCAGCCCGGTGACAGCGGCGGACAGGTCGGACACGGTGACCGGCCGCTTGCAGATCTTCTCAAAGGCCCACTCGCACACCACGGCCACCGCCACGCATAGGGCCTCCACCAACAGGGCCCTGGGTCCGAAGAACACCACGGAGGCCGCCACCGCCGGCAGCATTGCCAGCAGCACGTCCCGCATGATGGTCTGAGTGGTCACCCCGTCATGGAGGTGAGGGGAGACCGATACGGTTAGATTCTTAGCCATTCACCCTGACCTCCTCTCCCTTTTTCGCCTTGGCTTTCTCCTCCTGAGCCCGCAGCTCGGCATTGTACTGGTTGAGCATGGCCTTGGACAGCTTATGAACCTGCACCAGCGGCCGCTTGGCCGGGCAGACGTAGGAGCAGCAGCCGCACTCCATGCACAGGTTGACCTTCAAGGCCTTGAGCGTCTCGGGCTCATTGTTGCGGTAGGCCGTCTCGAAGGAGGCGGGCTGCAGCTTCAGGGGGCAGGAGGCCGCGCAGCGACCGCACCGGATGCAGGGGGTGGTGGCGGGGGCGGCTGCCTCCCGCTCGGCAAAGGCCAGCACCGCGTTGGTGTTCTTCATCACCGGGGCGTCCAGGCTGGGCACGGAGATGCCCATCATGGGTCCGCCGTACATCACCTTCCGGGGTTCCGCCTTCAGCCCGCAGAAGTCCAGCACATCCTTCATGCTGGTCCCCACCGGGACAATGACGTTCTGGGGCTTTTCCACGGCCGAGCCGTCCACCGTGACCACCTTTTCCACCAGGGGCATTCCGGTGTTGATGTACTTGGCGATGATCGCCAGGGTGGTGCAGTTGAGCACCAGCACCCCCACGTCGATGGGCAGCTTGCCCTCGGGCACCACCTTGCCAGTGGTGTGAAAGATGACCACCTTCTCCCCGCCCTGGGGGTAGATGGCGGGCAAGGCCGCCACCTCAAAGCCGGGCACATCCTTGCCCGCCTGGCGCATCCGCTGGATACACTGGGGCTTGTTGTCCTCGATGGCCATGATCACCCGCTGGGCAGCATAGTACTTCTGGAGCAGAGCCGCCCCCTGGGCAATGCTCTCGGCGTCGTCCAGCATGGTGCGGGTGTCGGAGGTGATGTAAGGCTCGCACTCCGCGCCATTGATGATGATTTCCTGCACCTGCTCGGGCTTGACCTTCAGCTTGATGGACGTGGGGAAGCCCGCGCCGCCCAATCCAACGGAGCCGCTGGCCCGCACCGCCTCCACAAAGCTGTCCAGGTCGCTCACCTGGGGCGGGGCCAGGTCCTCACACACCCGCTGCTCCCCGTCCGTCTCGATGACAATGGCAGTGTCATACCGGCCGTTGGAGCTCAGCACCTGGTCCAGCTTCTTCACCTTGCCCGACACCCCGGAGTGGATGGGGGCGGACACCGGCCCGCCGGCCTGGGCGATCAACTGGCCCACCTTCACCTCATCCCCCACCTTGACCACGGGCTGGGCCGGCGCGCCGATGTTCATCGACATGGGCACCGTGATCACGGCGGGCACCGGCATACGCACTGGCGCGGCGTCCGCGGTGTTCTTCCTGTGAGGCACGTGTATGCCGTGTAGCTTCACATTGCCTTCCTCCCTCTGCTCAGTTTTTGAACCGTTTGAACCCTTCGAGGAACCGCCCCGCTGCCAGCTTCCCCCGAAAAAACCGGCCGCGGGTGGCAATCCTGTCCGGAATGACGGCCCCTTTTGCGGTCGATCTTGTACACATTATACCATATTCCCAGTCAAACGCAACCACTATTTCGCCTATTTTTTCACAAAGTCTCCCATCCCCCAGCCTCCCACTTGACCATACCGACTATTTTGTTATATGATGAAAAACAAGATTTTTGCCCCTTTCCCGCCAAAAATCCAGGCTTGCGGCCCCTTTGGGCTGCTCTGGACCCTGTTGGGGCATCCTGCCGGAGGGAGGATGTATGATTCTTTTCAATCTATCCCTTCTAAAATTTGAATGATTGGGGGTTCTTTTCCATGAAACATCTCACCCTGGCCGCCCTGGGGCTGGCCCTGCTGCTGGCCTCCTGCGCCCCCGCCGCCCAGGAATACACCGCCACCCTGCTGGCCATGGACACCGTCATGGAACTGACCGCCTATGGCCCGGAGGGGGAGGGCGCTCTGGAGGAGGCCCAGGCCCTGATCCAGGAGCTGGAGGGGCTGATGAGCGCCACCGACCCGGACAGCGAGATCGCCGCGCTCAACCGGGGGCAGACGGTGGCGCTGTCCCCGCCGGTGCGCGAGCTGCTGGACCAGGCCCTGGAGCTTTGCGGGGCCACGGATGGCGCGCTGGATATCACCATCTACCCGGTGGTGCGCGCTTGGGGGTTCCCCAACAAGCAGTACCAGGTTCCCGATCCGGGCGCCCTTACGCAGCTGCTGGAGCGGGTGGACTATGCCCAGGTGGCCCTTTCCGGAGACACGCTCACCCTGCCCGAAGGGGTGGAACTGGATCTGGGGGCGGTGGCCAAGGGCTATGCCGGCGACCGGATGATGGAGCTGTTCCGCCAGTCTGGCGTCACCTGCGCCTATGTCAACCTGGGCGGCAATGTGCAAGCCCTGGGGGCCAGCCCCGACGGGGACCCCTGGCGCATCGGCATCCAGGATCCAGAGGGAACCAGCTACCTGGCTGTGGTGGAGGTCACCGACCGGGCGGTGGTCACCTCGGGGATGTACCAGCGCTACTTTGAACAGGACGGGGTGCGCTATGGCCACATCTTGGACCCGGACACCGGCTACCCCGCCGACAGCGCCCTGAGCTCGGTCACCATCGTCTCCCCGTCGGGCACCCTGGCCGACGGGCTGTCCACCGCCCTGTTCGTCTTGGGCCGGGAGGGCGCCGAGGCCCTGTGGCGGGCCCGGGACGACTTCGACTTCGTTCTGGTGGGCCAGGACGGCACGGTGACCATCTCGGAGGGAATTGAGGATGGCTTCGCCCTCCAGGGGGCCGGGGAGGACTACAACTTGGAGGTGGTGCGGCGGTGAAGCACACAAAGGTCTGGATCCTGGTGACGGTTTTGCTGCTGGCCGTCTGCCTGGCCGGATGGCTGCTGGTGCTGGGGGGCAGGGCCGGCTCGGCCACCGCCCAGATCTATCAGGGCGGCCAGCTGGTGCGCACCATCGACCTATCCCAGGTGGAGCAGCCCTACTCCTTCTCGGTGGACGGCCCCGCAGGGGGGAACACCATCCAGGTGGAACAGGGCCGGATCCGGGTGTCCCACGCGGGCTGCCCCGATCAGGTGTGCGTCCAGCAGGGTTGGATCGCCAACGGGGTGGTGCCCATCGTGTGCCTGCCCAACGAGCTGGTCATCCAGGTGGGGGGCGATGAGGCAGAGGGCGGATTGGACGGGGTGAGCGGATGAAAAGCTTTTCCACGCGCCGGCTGACCTATCTGGCGGTGCTCACCGCCGTGGCCCTGACCATCTTCGTCATCGAGGCCCAGCTCCCTCCCCTGGCCCCCATCCCAGGCATCAAGCTGGGGCTTGCCAACGTGGTGACGGTATACGCCGTGTTTGCCCTGGGCCCCGGCCAGGCGGGGCTGGTTCTGCTGGCCCGGATCCTGCTGGGCAGCCTGTTTGCCGGCGGCATGACCCTCTTCTACTCCCTGGCCGGCGGGCTGTGCTGCTACCTGGTCACCCTGGCTACCTGGCGTCTGCTGGGTCCCAGGCTGGTCTGGGCCTGCTCCATGCTGGGGGCCATGGCTCACAACGTCGGGCAGATCGCCGTGGCGGTGGCCATCACCCGCACCCCCGCCGTGGCCGCCTATCTCCCCATCCTGCTGGTCTCCGGCATCGTCACCGGCGTGTTCACCGGCCTGTGCGCCCAGTTCCTGCTCTCCCGGCTGCCCAGGCCCGGCCCGCCGGGGCGCGGGGGATCCTAAATAATTTCAGGGCCCGGAGGCAGACGCCTCCGGGCCCTTTGCTCGCCCTGCGGGGGGATCCATAACCCAATCACTCAAACAGCAGCAGGCTGACCGCCATGACCACCATCCCGGAGATCAGCCCGTAGATGGACAGGTGATGATGCCCGTACTCCCGGGCGGCGGGCAGCAGTTCGTCAAAGGAAATAAACACCATGATCCCGGCCACCATTCCAAAGACCGCGCCAAAGACCGCCCCGTTCAGGAACGGGGCCAGCAGCAGCCAGCCCGCCAGCGCCCCCACCGGCTCGGACAGGCCGGACAGCAGGCACAGCCCCAACGCCCACTGGCGGGACCGGGTGGCCTGGTAGAGGGGGACGGCCACCGCGATGCCCTCCGGGATATTGTGCATGGCGATGGCCGCCACGATTGGGACGGCCACATTGGGCTCCTGCATGGCGGAAAAGAAGGTGGCCATTCCCTCCGGGAAGTTGTGCACCCCGATGGCCAGAGCCGTCAGCATCCCCATACGGGCCAGATTGCCCTGGCCGGCCTGCCCCGCCCCCTCCAGAGCCTTGGGCTCGTGGGGGTTCTCCTCAGAGGGAATCAGCCAGTCGATCAGGGCGATGAGCAGCATCCCGCCGAAAAAACAGCCCGCCGTGGCCCACGCCCCCGGCTTGGCCCCCAGATGGGCCCCCAGGGCGGCTTGGGCGGTGTCCAGCAGCTCCACCATGGACACGTAGATCATCACCCCGGCGGAGAACCCCAGGCTCACCGACAGGAAGGTTCGGTTGGTGTGCCCCGCGATCAGGGCGATCCCCCCGCCGATACCGGTGCTCAGCCCCGCCAAGAGGGTCAGGGCAAGGGGGAGAAGGAGATTGGACATCCCAGCCCTCCTAACCGTTTGGACTTTGCCCCGCCCGTCTGACGCATAGCCGGGGACGGGGCGCATATACTGTATCCAGGTGATTGTCAATGCGAAACCATCGCTGGAAAACGTATCTGTTCTGGATCCTGCTGTCTGAGATGGTGGGAGCGCTGTCCGGCTGGCTGACCCGGGAGAGCACCCAGCTGTATATCCGGGAGATCCGGCAGCCCCCCTTGTCGCCCCCTCCCCTTGTCTTTCCCATTGTCTGGGCCATTCTATTCGCCCTGATGGGGATCGGTGCGGCCCGGGTGGCCCTCACCTCCGACAGCCTAGCCCGCTCCCGGGGCCTGGGGCTGTTTCTGGTGCAGCTGGGCTTCAACTTCTTCTGGAGCATCCTGTTCTTCAACGCACGGCAGTTCGGCTTTGCCCTAATCTGGCTGGCGGTACTGTGGGCGCTGATCCTGGGGATGATCCTCACCTTCCGAAAGGTAGACCGGCCGGCGGCCTGGCTCCAGCTGCCCTATCTGCTGTGGGTCACCTTCGCCCTCTACCTGAACTTTGGGGTGTGGCGCTTGAACTGATGGAAAGGCCCCCGTCCGGCACAGCCCGCCGGGCGGGGGCCTTTCACGCCTATGTCTGCCCTGGCGGCAGGGGGGCCAAGGTGACGGCGCAGTCAAAGCGCTCCACCCCGTCCTCCCCCATCCCCCGGGCGTACAGGCCGTCCCCCTGGGCGGCGGTGTCCACCCACAGGGTCTCCCCCGCCCGGCACTCGCTGAGGTAGCCAATCTGGAACGAACGCACGAACTTGCCCTGGCACAGCCGCTCCAGGTGGAGCGCGTCGCAGGCGAAGTCGGCGTAGTGGATGTTGTTCACATGGCCGTTGATGTCGGTGTCCGAGTAGCCCATGTCCCGGCGGTGGCGGCCCTCAAAGGCCGGGGGCATGGCCAGCCGGCGCAGCCGGATGTTCTTGCAGGCCTCTCCCCCGTCGGTGCCGGCAAACTCCCCCACGTCCCGCATCCGGTACAGCCTGTGGCTATCCGCCTCTACCAGCACCCATAGGGCCACCCCCTGGCCGATGCGCGCCCCGTCCCGGAACAGGTCGAAGTCCCGGTAGCTGGACGCGCCCGACGCCCCCCGGTGCCAGGTGCGGATGACCACCCGGTCGTTCCAGCGCAGGGGGACCTCCAGCTCCACCCAGTTGCGGGTCACCATCCACATACAGCCATATTTTTCATACACCTCTGGGCCGGACAGCCCCAGCTCCAAAGCCGCCTGAGTGGCCGACTCCTGAAGCATCCCCAGCACCGCCGAGGGGCGGCATTGGTTGAACAGGTCCACATCCCGGGAGTCCACCCGGAACTGCATCTCATGGCACACGCTCATGGCGTCTCCGTCCCCTCCCTTCCACCCGGGATGGTCAGCGATCCCTGGGCGCACAGCCGGTCCAGATCGTCCGGTGTGGCCGCCCCCAGGCGCAGGGTCGCCCCGCACCGGGCGCACACCAGCTCCACGGCGGCATAGCTCACCTTCAGGCCATACTGGTCGCAGCCGCAGCCGCACCGGACCGCCCCCCGGCCGGCCAGCTCCTTCAGCTCGGAGAGCACCTCGCCCATGACCACCTCATTGAGAAAGGCGCCCCGAGTCTGCATGGCGTCGTCCAGGCGGAGCTTGTCCACGGCGGCCTCCAGCTCCTGCATGGCGTGGAACACCGCCCCCTCCTCCCCAATGTAGCAGCAGTCCAGCCCCGAGGCCGAGCAGGACAGGGCCAGCAGCCGCTGGCCCAGCAGGGCCTGGTTGGAGCAGGCCGTCCGGTGGTCCCGGGCGCACAGCAAGCAGGGCGCGGTGATTTCACACCGGTCCCCCCGCTGGGCGATGGTCAGCTCCGACTTGCCGCAGGGGCAGGGCAGGGCGCTGTCCGCCGCCGCCAGCTGAAAGGCGGTGCGCCGGGCGATCACTGCCTTGCCGCACTCCGGGCAGATGTATCCGATGGTCCGTTCTGGCTCTCCCATGGCCGGTCCTCCCCATCCCGAAAATGCCCCCGCCCGCCGCCGGGACAGCCGGGGAATATAGAAAAAGCTATTTTATTATACCACCTGTCCACCTCTTTTTCCACGGTCAAATTCCCGATTCCGGCCCCAGCCAGTCATAAAACGACCGCCGAGGGGACAAGCTAAGGAAAATCCTTCGGAAAGGCGGCCATCCCATGGGAAACACAAAGCTGGGCAGCCAGAGCTTTTGCCCGGACAGCCCGCCGGTCATCGTCGGCTATGGCTGCGCGGCGGGCGGCAAAGAGGCGGAAGGCCCTCTGGGCGCCCAATTCGATCACATCAGCCAGGACGACACCTTCGGGGAGTCCAGCTGGGAGAAGGCGGAGAGCCGGATGCAGGACCTGGCCCTGAAGGCGGCCCTGGGCCGGGCGGGGCTGGCAAGCGACGGGCTGGACCTGCTGCTGGCGGGGGACCTGCTCAACCAATGCATCGGCTCTTCCTTCGCCGCCCGCACCGCCGCGGTGCCCTATCTGGGCCTGTACGGGGCCTGCTCCACCATGGGGGAGAGCCTGGCCCTGGCCTCCCTGCTGCTGGGGGCAGGCTATGGGCGGCACGCCGCGGCGGTCACCTCCTCCCACTTCTGCTCGGCAGAACGGCAGTACCGCACCCCGTTGGAGTACGGCTGCCAGCGCACCCCCACCGCCCAATGGACCGCCACCGCCGCCGGGGCCGTGGTGCTGGGCCGGGAGGGGCATGGCCCCCGGGTCACCTGCGTCACCATCGGGATCGTGCGGGACAAGGGCATCCAGGACGCCAACAACATGGGGGCGGCCATGGCCCCCGCCGCCTACGACACCCTGCGGGCCCACTTCGCGGACACCGGGCGCAGCCCAGACTACTACGACCTCATCATCACCGGGGATCTGGGTTACCTGGGCCACCGGATCGTCACCGACTTCTTCGCCCGGGACGGCGTCCGGATGGATCACTACGACGACTGCGGCCTGATCCTGTTTGACCGGGAGCGTCAGGACGTGCACTGCGGAGCCTCGGGCTGCGGCTGCTCGGCCTCGGTGCTGACCTCCCACCTGCTGCCCGGGATGGAGAAGGGGCTGTGGCGGCGCATCCTCTTCTGCCCCACCGGGGCCCTGCTCTCCCCCACCTCCACCATGCAGGGGGAGTCCATCCCGGGCATCTGCCACGCCGTGGCTTTGGAAGGAGGAAGCTGATATGGAATATCTCCAGGCATTCCTGTGCGGCGGGCTTTTGTGCGTCATTGGCCAGCTGCTCATCGATAAAACCTCCCTCACCCCCGCCCGCATCCTCACCACCTATGTGGTGGCCGGCGTCCTGCTCAGCGCCCTGGGGCTGTACCAGCCCCTGGTGGACTGGGCCGGGTCAGGGGCCAGCGTCCCGCTGACCGGGTTCGGCCACACCCTGGCCAAGGGGGTGCGGGAGGCGGTGGAGCAGCGTGGGCTGCTGGGGGCGCTCACCGGGGGGCTCACCTCCACCGCCGGCGGCATCGCCGCGGCCATCTTCCTGGGTATCCTGGTGGCCCTGCTGTTCCGGGCCAAGCGGAAGGGATAGCTGACCACAGCGCCGGGGATGGAAATGCCCCGGCGCTGTGGTTTTTCTCGTAGGCAGAAAACCGCCCAAATTTTCAGCTTGATTTCCAGAAAATTCTGGACATTTTCCCTGCCATCTGGTATGCTGAGATTGCCAGAAGCGGAACCCAGACGTCTAAGATGGAGAAAGCGAGGAAACCCGCCCCATGGGGCTTGGCGCGCCCGGCAAAGAAGAGTCCCTGTCCCTATTTGTCGTTCAAGCCTTTGCCAAGAGGAGGTTATGTGCCATGAAAAGAGTTTCCAAATTAACCGTTAGTATCCCTACAATGTACAAGACTCTTTAATCCTAGTTTGACTCAATATTTCCATATGAATATGAATACTATGAACAAAATTCTTCTGACCCTGGCCGCCGCCATCTGCTTCCTGCTGCTCAGCATGGTGTGGAACGGCGTGGGGCTGATGCTCCTGCTTTGCCTGATGTGGGGCATCGTGGGATATAAGCTGGCCATGCGGTACAGAAAGCCCAATCCCCAGACGGAGCCGGGCCGGGTCATGATAGAAACGGCGCTAATCGGACTGGGGTGCGCCGTGCTGCCCTTTCTCCTCATCGCCCTGACCCATGGGGCGGGGGTCTTTCTGGCCCTGGGGCTGCTGTGCGCGGTGGTGGCCATCCTGCTGTGAGCCATTCGGGGCTGCCCGCGGCGGAGCGGCAGCCTCCGGCGGTATCGCCGCGGCCATCTTCCTGGGTATCCTGGTGGCCCTGCTGTTCCCGGCCAAGCGGGAGGGCTCGTGAAGCGGGGGCAAAAATTGATTGAGCAGGCAGGAAAAGAAACTTGAAGATTTGAGGCAGGTTACCTGAGGAAAACCCAAAAGCGTTAGCAGGCATCTTGACAGAATACTATTCGTTACATGCTTAATCAGAGAGGGATGCGCCCAGCTTTCTACAGAATGGCAAAAAGCCAGTCGAGCCAGTCAAAAACGGGTGATTCGGGCTGGCGCAGGCCCGTTCCCCTCCGCCTGGACGGTCTCCCCGCTCCCATTTGGAGACCGTTCGGCCTTGCTTGCATCCATGCCCCGCACCCCCATTTGTCCGATGATCCACCCTTGACAGGCACCCGCCCCCAGGCTATAATCATTTGCGTACAAGTGCATACCACCTTATCCAGAGTGGCTGAGGGAACGGCCCGATGACGCCACGGCAACCTGCTGCGCAAGGTGCCAATTCCGGCGGAAACGCGAGATGAGGAAGCCTCTGAACCCACTGCCCCGCCGCCCGGCGGGGCTTTTTTTCCGCTTTTACACACAGAAAGGAAATGACAATGGCAAAGCGACTGTTTACCTCTGAATCGGTGACGGAAGGTCACCCCGATAAACTCTGCGACCAGATCTCCGACGCGGTGCTGGACGCCATCCTGGCCAAGGACCCCGGGGCTCGGGTGGCCTGTGAGACCACCGTGTCCACCGGGCTGATCCATATCATGGGGGAGATCACCACCCAATGCTACGTGGACATCCCCAAGATCGCCCGGGACGTGGTGCGGGACATCGGCTATGACCGGGCCAAGTACGGCTTTGACTGCGACACCTGCGGCGTCATCACCAACATCGACGAGCAGTCCCCCGACATCGCCATGGGGGTCAACAAGTCCCTGGAGGCCCGGCTGGGAGAGATGGACGACGCGCTGGACGGCGGGGCGGGTGACCAGGGCATGATGTTTGGTTACGCCTGCCGGGAGACTGACGAGCTCATGCCCCTGCCCATCTCGCTGGCCCACAGGCTGGCCCAGCGGCTGGCTCAGGCGCGCAAGCAGGGCCTGGCCGAGTACCTGCGCCCGGACGGCAAGACCCAGGTCACCGTGGAGTACGACGACGCGGGCCGCCCCGCCCGGGTGGACACGGTGGTGGTGTCCACCCAGCACAACCCGGAGGTCACCCTGGACCGCATCCGGGAAGACATGGTGGGGCTGATCATCCAGCCCACCATCCCCGTCCAGCTGCTGGATGGGGACACCAAAATTTATGTAAATCCAACCGGCCGCTTCGTGGTGGGCGGCCCCCAGGGGGACTCGGGGCTGACCGGGCGCAAGATCATCGTGGATACATACGGCGGCGCCGCCCCCCATGGCGGCGGTGCCTTCTCCGGCAAGGATCCCACCAAAGTGGACCGTTCCGCCGCCTATGCCGCCCGCTGGGTGGCCAAGAACCTGGTGGCCGCCGGCCTGGCCCAGCGCTGCCAGGTGCAGCTGGCCTACGCCATCGGGGTGGCCCGTCCCGTCTGCGTCCGGGTGGACACCTTTGGCACGGGCACGGCGGCCGACCCCGTGCTGGAGCAGGTGGTGGAGCGGCTGTTTGACCTGCGGCCCAGCGCCATCATCCGCCGGTTAGACCTGCGCCGGCCCATCTACCGCCAGGTGGCGGCCTACGGGCACTTCGGCCGCCCCGAGCTGGATCTTCCCTGGGAGCGCACCGACATGGTAGAGGCGCTGAAAGCCGCCCTGTGAAGCTGTTCCCATCCGTCCACAACATCGTTAGAAAAAATCCCTGGCGGCAGCTTTTCTCAAGCTGCTCGCCAGGGATCTCCCTTTACAGCCCTACCAATCGTCCAGCACTGGCCACCAGGAAGCACAGCACCAAGCCCAGCGCTGTGGGCAGGGCAGCGGCCAGGGCCGTCCACCGCAGGCTGCCCGTCTCCTTCCAGATGGTCAGGCAGGTGGTGGAGCAGGGCCAATGGAACAGGGAAAACAGGAGGACGCACACCGCCGTCAGCCAGCTCCAGCCCTGGCCGATCAGAAGCTGGGCCAGGGCGGACAGATCGCCGTACTCCACCAGGGTGCCAGCGGACAGGTAGGCCATGAGCATCACCGGGATGACGATCTCGTTGGCGGGCCAGCCCAGCAGGAAGGCCATGAGGATCACCCCGTCCAGCCCGAACAGCTGGGCAAAGGGATCCAGAAAGCCGGTGCACCAGCCCAGCAGGGACTGGTCTCCCGCCTCCACATTGGCCAGCAGCCAGATCACCAGCCCCGCCGGCGCCGCCACCGCCAGGGCACGGCCCAGGACAAATACCGTCCGGTCCAGCAAGGAACGCACCACCACCTGCCCCACCCGGGGCCGCCGGAAGGGGGGCAGCTCCAGGGTGAAGGAGGAGGGCGTGCCCCGCAGCACTGTGGCCGACAGCAGCCGGGAGCAGCCCAAGGTGGCCGCCGCCCCCAGCAGCAGCGTGCCCAGCAGCAGCGCCGCCCCCTTCAGCGATCCCAGCCAGCCCCCCTGGGCCCCCACGAAGAAGATGGCGATCAGAGCCATCAGGGTGGGGAACTTCCCGTTGCAGGGCACCAGGGAGGAGGTGAGGATGGCGATCAGCCGCTCCCGGGGGCTGTCGATGATGCGGCAGCCGGTGACCCCGCAGGCGTTGCACCCCAGGCACATGGTCATGGTAAGGGCCTGCTTGCCGCAGGCCCTGGCCCGCTGGAAGGCATGGTCCATGAGAAAGGCCACCCGGGGCAGGTATCCCAGATCCTCCAGCAGGGTGAACAGGGGGAAAAAGATGGCCATGGGGGGCAGCATCACCGACACCACCCAGGCCGTCACCCGGTACACCCCGTCCAGCAGCAGGGAGGACAGCCAGCCCGGCGCACCGGACAGCCAGCCCTCCAGCACCTGCCCCAGCCAGTCAAAGCCCTGGGACAGCCATTGGGAGGGCAGGTTGGCCCCCGCCACCGTCAGCCACAGCACCATCCCCAAAAGCAGCAGCATCAGGGGAATGCCGGTCAACCGGCTGGCCAGCAAGCGGTCCAGCCGGCGCTGACGCTCCAGCGCATCCGGCCGGCTGCTGGCCACTGTCTGCTCGGCGTACTGCTGGGCCAGCAGCGCCCGCTCCTGGGGGGAACGGGGGGCGGCCCGCTTCTCCGGCCCCTCCCCCCGCTGCGCCAGGCGGGCCATGGCCTGCTTGAGCTGATCCAGCCCCCGCTGCCGTCCGGCGGAAATGCCCACCACCGGCACCCCCAGGCGGCTGGACAGCCCCTCCAGGTCAATCTGGAGCCCCAGACGCTGGGCCTCGTCCAGCAGGTTGACGCACACCAACACCCGGTCGGTGAGCTCCAGCACCTGCAAAACCAGGATCAGGTTGCGCTCCAGGCAGGTGGCGTCGCACACCACCACCACCCCGTCGGCCTGACCGCTGGCGATGTAATCCCAGGCCACCCGCTCCTCCGGCGTCTTGGCCGTCAGGGAGTAGATCCCCGGCAGGTCGGTGATCCGGTACTCCACCCCCTGGTGGACAAAGCGGCCCTGGGCGGTGTCCACCGTCTTCCCCGCCCAATTTCCGGTATGCTGCCGCAGCTTTGTCAGGGCGTTGAACAGGGTGGATTTGCCCACGTTGGGGTTGCCCACCAGGGCCAGGCAGGGCCCAGGCCCGCTCATGGCGCCGCCCCGCCCGCCGGCGGGCACTCCCGCTCCAACTGGACCCCGGCCGCGTCCGCCCGGCGCAGGGCGATCAGCGCCCCCCGGATCAGATAGGCCCGCAGATCCCCCGCGGGGCTCTTCACCATGCAGGTCACCCGGGTGCCCCGCACCAGGCCCAGATCCATCAGCCGGCGCTCCATGGCGGGCCGGGCAGACAGCTGGGTCACATAACCGCTCTGCCCCACATCCAGGGCGGCCATGTCTATGATCTCACGCATTTAACTCGCTCCTCTTACACATCTGGGCGACCGCGCGGGCGGCCGCACCCTATCCTATGCCGCCGCCTGCCCAGCTGACCGCCGTAAGAGGAGAGGAGAAAGGGCCGCCGGATGATACCGGCGACCCTTTGCTTAGCGAATGAAGTTGGTTCTCTGGAAGGGCTCCCGCTCAGGCAGCCCGTACTGCGCCCGGCCCAGGGCGATGCTCTTGATGAGGAAAGCCATATTCCGGGCCAGGGTACGCATGGTTTGCAGCCCCTCCGCGTCCTGGGCTGCCTCCCCCTTCTCCCGGCCATGGACGATGTTCCAGTACTGGCTGGAGGCCACCGGCATCCCCGTGATGGTGAAGTATTTGTTCAGCTCATCAAAGGTGGCCGTGGCCCCACCCCGGCGGGCCACCACCACGCTGGCCCCCACCTTCATGGACTTGTCAAAATGGGTGCTGTAAAACAGCCGGTCCAGGAAGGAGATTAGCGTACCGTTGGCCGAGCCGTAATAGACGGGACTGGCAATCACCAGGCCATCGCAGGCCTCGAACTTGGGCGCGACCTGGTTGACCAGATCGTCAAAGACACATCTCCCGTTGTGCATGCAAAAGCCGCAGGCGATGCAGCCCCGCAGGTCCTGGCCGCCGATCTGGATCGTCTCCGTCTCCATCCCTTCCCCCTGGAAGACCCGTTCCATCTCCCCCAGGGCCAGGGCCGTGTTCCCGCCCTTGCGGGGGCTGCCGTTGATCATGAGTACGTTCAATTCCATGCACCTCCATGTTTTGTCCCAACTGGGTTTGCCTCTGCCTCAGCGGGGCCATGGCCGCTGGAGCAGAGGGAAGCCCAGTTGGCGCCAGCATCTCCTGTGAAGTCCGCATACCCCCTCCCTCACCTCCCATCCAGAGAGAAGGCGTACCGGGTGATCTGTTCGTACCGCTCCCCTGCCCGCAGCACGCAGGAGGGAAACTGGGGCTGGTTGGGAGAGTCGGGGTAAAACTGGGTCTCCAGGCAGAAGCCGTGGCGGGGGCCGTACACCGCGCCCGCCTTGCCCGACCGGCCCGCCGCCAGGAAGTTGGCGGTGTAGAACTGCACCCCAGGCAGGGTGGTCTGAACCTCCAGAGCAATACCGCTGGCCGCCGACCTGGCCCAGGCGGCAGGGCGCAGCCGGCCCGGCGGCCCGTCCACCACGTAGTTGTGATCATACCCACCGGACTGGCTCAGCTGGAGGAAGGGGGCGTCGATGCCAGCGCCGATGAGGACCGGCCGGCGCAGGTCCATGGGCGTGCCCGCCACGGGCTCCACCCTCCCCAGGGGGATGCCCGTGGGATCGGTGGGCGTATAGCCGCCGGCATGGATGCAGATCTCCTGCTCCAGCACCGGCCCCCCACCCTGTCCGGCCAGGTTGAAGTAGCTGTGGTTGGTCAGGTTGCAGATCGTGTCCCGGTCGCACCATCCCTCGTAGTGCAGCTCCAGGGCGGAGCCGTCCAGCCGGTAGGTCGCCCGGACCTCCAGGTTGCCGGGGTATCCCTCCTCCCCGTGGGGGCTGGACAGGCTCAGCTGGGCCAGATCCCCCTCCAGCCGTTCCACCCGCCACACCCGGTGGGAGAAGCCCACCCGGCCCCCGTGCAGATGATTTGGCCCGCTGTTCACCGCCAGGGTATACGCCCGGCCGCCCAACGTAAAACGCCCGCCGGCAATGCGGTTGGCACACCGGCCCACCACCGCCCCCAGGTAGCCGTCCCAGCGCAGGTAGTCCTCCAGCTCCTCATAGCCCAGCACCACGTCCACCCGCCGGCCCCTCCGGCCCGGCGCCTCCAAGGCCCGCAGGGTGGCGCCAAAGGTGAGCAGCTCACAGCGCAGCGTGCCGTTGTCCAGGCAGAGCAGCTCCACAGGCTCTCCTGCCGGGGCACGTCCAAAAGGGCGGCGGGACGGTGGCGACATGGCGGACTCTCCCTTCCAATTTATCCTTCTTTAGTTTACCCAACTTTGGGGAAAAAGGCAAGGGGGGCGGCCCCCTTGCCAAACAGGTCGGTTCATGCTATGCTGGTCTCAGCAATCCCTTGGCCCGCCCTGCCCAGGGCGGCCCAACCGCCGGGGCCGCCAGGCCCCAGCAATCTGCTTGGGATGAGGTGATCTTCCATGGGCTGCTGCACATCTTTGCCCCACGCGCTGCGCGCCGGCGCTTACGACCGGGCGCTGACCGCCCTGTACGCCCTGGACGGACGGCCGGACAGCCTGGCCCGGGCCCGGGATCGGGCCTTGAGGGTGGCGGAGGCATTCACCCGCGCCTTTGGCCCGAAGCTGGAGCCGGGCGCGGCCCTGTTCAGCGGCCCCGGCCGCACCGAGATCGGCGGCAACCACACCGACCACCAGCACGGCCATGTGCTGTGCGCCAGCGTGGATCTGGATATGCTGGCCTGTGCTGCCCCAAACGGGCGGGACGTCATCCGCATCCACTCCGAGGGCTACCCGCCCCTGGAGGTCGGTCTGGATCAGCTGGAGCCCCGGCCCGAGGAGGTCAACACCTCCGCCGCCCTGGTACGGGGGGTGGCCGCCCGGATTCGGGCGCTGGGATATGCCCTGGCTGGCTTTGACGCGGCCATCACCTCCCAGGTGCTCTCCGGCTCTGGCCTGTCCTCCTCCGCTGCCTATGAGGTGCTGGTGGGCAACATCCTCAACCACTTCTGCTGCGGCGGCCGCCTGTCCCCCATGGACATCGCCCAGATCGGCCAGTACGCAGAGAACGTCTACTTTGGCAAGCCCTGCGGGCTGATGGATCAGATGGGCTCGGCGGTGGGTGGGGCCGTGGCCATTGACTTTGCCGACCCCGCCGCCCCGGCGGTGCGCCGGGTGGGCTACGACTTCTCCCGCTCCGGCCATGGGCTGTGCATCGTGGACACCGGCTCCTGCCACGCCGACCTCACCGACGATTATGCCGACATCACCCGGGAAATGGGGGCGGTGGCCGCCCACTTTGGCAAGCGGGTGCTGCGGGAGGTGCCGGAGGCAGACTTTCGCGCCGCCAGGCCGGAGCTGCGCCGGGTCTGCGGGGAGCGGGCGGTGCTGCGGGCCATGCACTTCTACGACGACGACCGCCGGGCCGCCCAGGAGGCGGACGCGCTGGAGCAGGGGGACTTTGCCCGCTTTCTGGCACTGGTCAACGCCTCGGGGCTGTCCTCCAGCCTGCATCTGCAAAACACCTGGTCGGTGGCAGCCCCCACCCAACAGGCCATCCCCCTGGCCCTGGCCGTGGGGCGGGAGCTGCTGGAGGGCACGGGGGCCATCCGGGTCCACGGCGGCGGCTTTGCCGGCACCATCCAGGCATTTGTCCCCCATGAGAAGCTGCCCGCCTTTCAGGCGGGGATGGAGGCCCTGCTGGGCCCGGACCGATGCCATGTGCTGCACATCCGCCCCCAGGGCGGATGCGTGGTGACGGCCTGAAAAGCCCAGCGGAGGGGCAAACCCCACGGATCAAAGGAGGTTGCGGGGTATGGTGGAGCAAGCGATATCCAAACTGGTGTCCTACGCCCTGGCCAAGGGGCTGATCCAGCCCTGTGAGCGCGCCTGGGCAGTCAATGCCATCCTGGAGGTGCTCCGGCTGGATGGCTGGGCCGACCCCGGCCAGGACTGGGGGGAGGTGGAGCTGGCCCCGGTGCTGGACCAGCTGCTGGACGATGCCCACCGGCGGGGCGTCCTGCCGGAGGACACCGTGGTCTACCGGGATCTGCTGGACAGCGCCCTCATGGGCCGTCTCACCCCCCGCCCCGCCCAGGTGATCGAGCGCTTCCAGGCCCTATACCGGGACAGCCCCCAGGCGGCCACCGACTGGTACTATACCTTCAGCCAGGACACCAACTATATCCGCCGAGACCGCATCGCCCGGGACGTGCGCTGGAAGACGGACACCCCATACGGCCCACTGGACATCACCATCAACCTGTCCAAGCCGGAAAAGGACCCCAAGGCCATCGCCGCGGCCCGGGATCTGCCCGCCTCCGACTATCCCCGCTGCCAGCTGTGCCGGGAGAACGAGGGCTACGCTGGCCGGGTCAACCACCCCGCCCGGCAAAACCACCGCGTCATCCCCCTCACCATCCACGGCTCCCCCTGGTTCCTTCAGTACTCCCCGTACGTCTACTACAACGAGCACTGCATCTGCCTGAGCGGCGTCCACACCCCCATGCGCATCGACCGGGACTGCTTTGCCAAGCTGCTGGACTTCGCCGCCCAGTTCCCCCACTACTTCGTGGGCTCCAACGCCGACCTGCCCATCGTGGGAGGGTCCATCCTGGCCCACGACCACTTCCAGGGCGGGCGCTATACCTTTGCCATGGAGCGTGCCCCGGTGGAGCGCCCCTTCCCCTTCCCCGGTTATGAGGACATCCAGGCGGGCATCGTGAAATGGCCCATGTCGGTGGTGCGCCTGTCCTGCCCCCGTCCGGAGCGGCTGGTGGAGCTGGCCGACCGGATCTTGACAGCCTGGCGGGGCTACACCGACCAGTCCGTCGCCCTCTACGCCCAGACCGATGGCGTGCCCCACAACACCATCACCCCCATCGCCCGGATGCGCCAGGGCAGCTTTGAGCTGGACCTGGTGCTGCGCAACAACCTGACCACGCCAGAGCATCCCCTGGGCCTGTACCACCCCCACGCCGAGCTGCACCACATCAAGAAGGAGAACATCGGGCTGATCGAGGTCATGGGGCTGGCCGTCCTGCCCGCCCGGCTGAAGCAGGAGCTGTCCGCCGTGGCCCAGGCGCTGGCCTCCGGCAGCGACCTGCGGGAAGATCCCCGCACCGCCCTCCACGCCGACTGGGCGGAGGGGTTCCGGGACCGGTACGCCATCACCCCGGATAACGCCCTTGGCATCGTCCGGCGGGAGACCGGCCTGGTCTTTGCCCAGGCGCTGGAGCACGCCGGCGTGTTCAAGCGGGATGCGGAGGGGCAGGCCGCCTTCCTGCGTTTCTTAAGCAGCGTGTGAGACCTGCCGGGTGTGCGCCGGCCCCTGTCCAGGGACAAAGCGGCTCCCCCGCTGTAATCATCCCTGTGCAAGGTAGCCCCAATCCCCCATGCGGTGCAAACAGCCGCCGGGCCTTTTGGTCCGGCGGCTGTTTCCCATCGGGAGCGTCTCAACGCAGGCGGCGCCGGCCCCCTCCGCGGCGCAGCCGCCGGGTGACCAGCAGGACAACCAGCACCACCAAGCCCAACACCACCAGCCCCACGGCCAGTGCGATGAGGGTGAACCGGTTGGGATTTTTGAGCAGTTCCACCGGATTCCAGCTGCTGTACACGCTCTTGCGCCCCTCCGGCTGGGCGTAGCGCTCGTCCACCTCCCCGCCCAGAGCCTCCTGGAGATAGGAGGCCACGGCATACCACTCCTTGAGCTCGTTGCCCTGCTCGTTGCGGAGGATGTAGTCCTCGATCTCCTCCATGGGGATGGGGGTGCCGTCCGCCGTGCGGGGGGTGACGGAGAGCAGGCCGAAGGAGGTGTCCTCCACCGCCCCCAGCATCTGCACGCAGTACAGCCCCGTCACCACCCGGTACAGCCGGTCGTCCTCAATCTCCTCCAGCGTGCCGTCCGGCCGGATCAGGTGGGCCTGGGTCACCTTGTTGAAGAGCATCCGGTTGGTGTTGAAAGTGTACGCCGCCCCGGACACGCACATCCGGGCCGCCGGCATCATGGGGGCCACAGAGGCGTCAATCTCCAGCACCGTGCGCAGCTCCGCCCCGGTGAGGTAGGCCTCCACCAGGGGGTAGCCGGGCACCCCGTCCGCCCCGATGCCCAGGGAGGCCATGTTGAACACGTCGGACACAGTGATCTCTCCCTGGGGCAGGGAGGCCCGAATCACCCCCGCCGCCGTCACCGCCAGGTCCACCGGCTCCCCGGTGGCCCGCTGCGCCGCCCAGCGGTAGGCGTCGGTGATCAGGTTGCCCAGGGTCTGCTCCCGGGGGTCGGCGTAGAGCTGGTCCACACTGCCAAAGCGGTAGGGATTGCGGGCCAGCACCTGGTCAAAGCCCAGCCCGAATCCGCTGAGGTAGTTCTCCTCCACCTCGCCCTTGGCCCCCTCGATCCAGGCCGCCACCTCCCCGTCCTCCGCCAGGCCGGCGTGGATGGGGATCAGCTCGTAGGAGTCCAGCCTCACCCCGCTGCCGTCCCAGTCCAGGGTGATCCGGCCCAGGTTCCTGCCATACTCCCCCGCCGAAACGATATAGGTCTCCCCCACCTGGATGGGCCGGTCCAACACGGTGTGGGTGTGTCCCGAGACGATCAGGTCGATGCCCTCCACCGCCCGGGCCAGCTCATAGTCTTCCCCCCGTCCGCCGTCGGTGCCCGAGTGGGACAGGCAGACCACCACCGGCTCCACCCCGTTTTGGGCCAGGCAGTCGGCAGTGGCCTGCTCCACCACCCGCCTGGCGGTGTCCTGCGCGTCATGGAGCACCATGCCCGACATGGGGGCGGAGGCGTGGGCGTCCGTCCCCATCAGGCCGAACACGGCAAACCACACGCCCCCCCGCTCCAGCAGCACGTAGTCGGCCACGCCATAGTCGGCAAAGGCGTCCCACACTCCCTGGGCGGTTTCGTCATAGCCCGCCTCCCCCTGGGCGGGGGGCAGGTAGTTGGCCTCCACAATGGCGGGCAGGGGATCCCCGCTGTCCAGGGCGGCCCGGAGCATATCGGTCAGGCCGGAGGCCCGATAGTCATAGTCGTGATTGCCAAAGGTGGCCACGTCATAGCCCATGGCCCCCATGGCCCGCAGCTCCAGGGCAGAGGTGGCATAGGCGGTCTGGAAGAGGGTGCCCATGGAGAAGTCCCCCCCGTCCAGCAGCAGCGCGTCCGGATACGTCTGGCGCTGGGCCCGGATGGCGCTCATCAGCCGAGCATAGCCGCCGTACGGCTCCCCATCCTCCCCGGCGGCGGGCAGCAGGTGGGAGTGCAGGTCGTGGGTGAACAGCACCGTGACCTGGCTGCCGGACGACTGCCCGGCGGCCAGGGGCGCCACGGCCAGCGCCAGTAGCATGGACAGCAGCAGCACCGACAAACGACGATACAGCTTCATCAGACTCCTCCTTGTTGACCGTTCGGTTTTTCGCCCCTATTTTGACACAAAGCATGCCAAATGGCAAGGGCGGAACGCCCCGCCGGGAACCCGGCGGGGCGGCGTCAGGCGCTATTCCTCCTGATGGATGTGGACATGGCGGTTGATGTGCTCGGCGCAGTAGCAGTGGTAGCCGTCGCACCGGGAGCAGTAGCGAAACTCCATATCCGGGTCGTCCAGATCGGTCAGGCCGCACACCGCGCACTTGTGCCGGTAGTGCTGGCCGGCCCGCTCTTGCTGCTTCTGAGCCTTCTTGAACTGGACCACCTTGGGACTGTGCCGCCGGCGGGCAAGGCCCAGCTTGGTCGACCAGAAGGGCCAGGTGAAGATGAAGTAGTTGACAAAGCTGGCCAGAGGAAGCAGGGCGTACACCCAGATTCCGTCCCTGGCAAAGTTGATCACGTCCACCAGGATCAGCCCCACGTCAATCAGAGCCAGCCACTTCATCTTGATGGGCACCACGAAGAACAGCAGCACCTGCATCTCCCCGTACAAGGTGGCAATGACCAGGAAGATGGACAGGTTGACATAGTAGATGCTGCTGTACCCCAGGAGCAGCCCCGAAAGGATGGACAGCACCACGCCGGAAAGATAGAACAGGCTGAACTTAGCCGTGCCCCACTCCCGCTCCAGCATGGAGCCGATCCAATAGTAGAAGTAGCAGCTGAGCAGCAAGAAGAAGGGGTTGGTCCTGTTGCTGGGTATGAAGAGGAAGGTGACCAGCCGCCACAGCTGCCCCTGAAACAGAGGCGTCCGATACAGGGGCAGCCAATAGAGGGACAGCAGCCCGCTGAAAAACAGGTCCAGCAGGAACACCGCCGCCTGGCCCACCACCAGGTAGAGCATCAGGTTGGGGATGCCAAACCTGGGGTGTTTGGCACAGAACCGGTCGATAAGACCGTAGCTGTTGTTTGGATAGATCACTGGGGCCCTCCTCCTTGCCGTTTACGCGTGTGGGGTATTGTACCGCAGACCGGCGCCAAAGTTGTCAACAAACTGTAAATCCTGCCCTCCATGGGACAGGCCGTCAGTGGGCCTGGGCCCAGGTCCTGCCCGCCTTGGCCTGGGCCACCAGGGGAACGGCCAACTGGACCACCGCCTCCATCTCCCCCTCCAGCAGGGCCTTGACCTGCTCGGCCTCCTCCTGGGGGCACTCCACGATGAGCTCGTCGTGGACCTGGAGCACCAGCCGGGCCTCCAGCCCCGCCGCCGCCAGGGCTGCGTCCACCCGGAGCATGGCCAGCTTGATGATGTCCGCCGCGGTGCCCTGGATGGGCATATTCAGCGCCACCCGCTCCCCAAAGGACCGGGTGTTGAAGTTGGAGCTTTTCAACTCGGGCAGCCAGCGCCGCCGGCCATACAAGGTGGACACATAGCCGTCGGCCCGCCCCTGCTCCACCACCCGATCCATATAGGCCCGCACCCCGGCGTAATGGGCAAAGTACTTGTCCATATACTCCTTGGCCTGGGCCATGGTGACGTGCAGGTCGTCGGCCAGGGCAAAGGCGGAGATGCCGTAGACGATGCCGAAGTTCACCGCCTTGGCCGCCCGGCGCATCTGCCCCGTCACCTGGTCAGGGGCCACTCCGAACACCTGGCTGGCGGTGACGGTGTGCACGTCCACCCCCTGGTTGAAAGCGGCGATAAGGGCCTGGTCCCCCGAGATATGGGCCAACAGGCGCAGCTCGATCTGGGCGTAGTCCGCGTCCACCAGCACTCGCCCCTCTGGGGCCACGAACATGGTACGCATCTCCGCCCCCAGGGGGGTGCGCACGGGGATGTTTTGCAGGTTAGGCTCGGTGGAGGACAGCCGCCCGGTGGCGGTGACGGTATTCTGAAAGCTGGTGTGGATGCGCCCGTCCGGGCCGATGAGCTTGCCCAGCCCCTCCACATAGGTGGAGTTAAGCTTGGTCAGCTGCCGGTACTCCAACACATGGGCCACGATCTCGTGGCGGGGGGCCAGCTTCTCCAGCACCTCGGCGCTGGTGGAGTAGCCCGTCTTGGTCCTCTTCACCGGGGGCAGACCCAGCTTGTCAAACAGAATGTGCCCCAGCTGCTTGGTGGACAGGATGTTGAACTGCTCCCCCGCCAGGTCGTAGATGGCCGCCTGCTCCCGCCCGATGCCGTCGGTGAGCAGCTCCCCAAACCGGGCCAGCGCCCCCCGGTCCACCTGGAAGCCCGCTCGCTCCATCCGGGCCAGCACCGGGCACAGGGGCAGGTCGATCTCATAGCAGGCCCGCTCCAGCCCCAGCGCTTGGATATTCCCCTTCTGCTTCTGATACAGCGCCTCCACCAAGGCCGTGTGGCTCATCAGCGCCCCCAGGGACTGCGTCATGTCCGTCAGGGGGGAGAACGCGTCCGGCTCCTGGTAGAGCTGGGCCTTCGGCAGCTCCGCGTTGAACTGGCTCACCGCAAGCTTTTCCAGCTCATAGCTCCCGTCGGTGGGGGCGAGCAGGTAGGCCCCGATGGCAGTGTCGAACACAAAGCCCTCCAGACCCAGCCCCGCCTGGAGCAGCTGCCCCATCAGGCCCTTGCAGTCGTGGGTCACCTTCTTGATCTGGGGGGAGAAGAAGCCCTGGAGAAAGGCCTGGTAGCCGTCCAGCCTGTCCTCCAGCAGCACCGCGGCCCGGCCGCTCTGCTCATCCCCCCACTCCACGCACATCCCCCGCAGCTCAGGCAGGGCCAGGAAGGACACATGGTCCCGCCCCCGCCAGAGCTCCAGCAGCTGCCTGGCCCGGTCGGCGCTCTCCACCAGCTCGCTTTCACAAACGCCCCCATAGCCGCCCTGCTCCCCCTTGACCTCTCCCTGGCCGCTCAGGCCCAGCCGGTCAATGAGCTTGGCAAACTCCAGGCGCAGCAGCAACTGATACAGGGCGGGCTCGTCAAAGGGCCTTCTGGCCGTGTCCTCCAGGCGGAAGTCCAACGGGGCGTCCCGGTGGATGGTGGCCAGCTCATAGCTCATCTGGGCCGCTTCCCGCCCCTCCTCCAGCTTCTTGCGCACCGCCGGCTTGGCCTCCACCTGGTCCAGGCCGGCATACAGCCGCTTGACGTCGGGGCACTGGGCCAGCAGGGCCATGGCGGTCTTCTCCCCGATGCCCTTCACCCCGGGGATGTTGTCGCTGGCGTCCCCCATGAGGGCCTTGAGGTCGATCATGTGGATGGGGTCAAAGCCATACTGTTCCCGGAAGGCCTGGGGGGTCATGTCCCGGGTGGTGGTCTGCCCCATGCGGGTGGACACCAGCTTGACGGTGACATGCTCGTCGATGAGCTGCAGCGCATCCTTGTCCCCGGTGACCACCACCGTGTCCCATCCCTGCGCCGCGGCGGCGGCGGACATGGTTCCCAGCAGGTCGTCCGCCTCCCAGCCCGCCAGCTCGTAGCGGCGGATGTTCATGGCGTCCAGCACCTGCTTGAGCACCGGCATCTGGGCGGCCAACTCCTCGGGCATCCCCTTGCGCTGGGCCTTGTATCCCTCGTAGGCCAGGTGGCGGAAGGTGGGCGCGCGCATATCAAAGGTCACCGCCAGGCCATCCGGCTTCTCCTCGTCCAGCAGCTTGAGCAGGATGTTTAAAAAGCCGAAAATGGCGTTGGTTGGCAGCCCGTCCCGGGTGGACAGGTTCTGACTGACCCCGTAGAAGGCCCGGTTGACGATGGAGTTGCCGTCGATGGCCATCAGCTTCATGGAACCCCTCCTGCCTGTGATCCGGGAGCCGGATGACCAGGCCCGCCGGCTCGGCCCGCTCCCATGGGATATTCAATTTGAAAGTATACCATCTCCCGCCCCGTTCGGCAAGCCCCATTCCCCCACGGCAAAGGGCCCGGAGGCTTACGCCTCCGGGCCCTTTGGCTGACCGCTCAGGCATCCGCCTGCCGCCCCTGCTCCAGCCGATCCAGGATGGTCACCAGCTCCTCCCGAGTGCAGAAGCTTTGATAGGCGAAGTCGGACACGCCGTCCCCGTCCAGATCGCCCATTCCCTGAAGGATGCCCTTCTGCTCCGCCCAGGCCCGGCTGTCCGCCGACCAGTCGGAGGGCGCCCGCAGCGCCCGGCGGCTGAGGTAGTCCTCCAGCATGGCGTCAAACTGTTCCTGTGTCATCTCCTCGTCCTCCATTTCCCGGGCCACGTCGGCCCTGAAGTCGTCCATGCTCTTCCCAAACTTTGGGAACCAATGCTCCACGTCGACGTGGTTGGACGCCATGCCCAGCCGGCAGCCCTCGCTGTGGCAGAGCACCACCTGGGGGTCCCGGGGATCCAACCCGTACAGCCGGCACAGATGGGCAGTCAGCTCCACCGCCTCTTGATAGGCCTGGGCAAAGTATCCCTCGTCGTCCAGCCCATCCTCGCAGATCTCAAAGGAGATGTGGGTGTTGTTGGCCGAGGGCCGGGTGGTCCCGTTGCCCGCGTGCCAGCCCCGCATATTCCACGGCAGGGTCTGGACGGAGGCGATGGAGCCGTCGGCCAGCTTGCCGATGAAGGCATGGACGCAGGCGTTGGTGCCCGGCCGGTTCCAGTCGTTACCGTTTCGGTTGTACCCCAGCGCGGCGATGAGCCCGTCGTAGTCCGCCGTCCCCTCCAGAGGCTGGACATACCGTCCCAGGGCGGGGTTGTTGGCCCCGGTGGAGTGGACCATCACCCCCTGGGGGGTGATGGTCTGTCCCGCCTGATAGCAGTCGTTCCCCGTCAGCAGGCACCGGAGCAGCTTCATTCCGCCTTCCCTCCCGAAGCCCCCGATGTTCCCGAAGTCCCCGAGGCCGCCTGGATCTGCCGCTCCGACTGAGTGCCGAAATAGAAGGCAATGATCACCGTGTACACCGTCATGAAGTCCTGGTCCACCCCTCTGGTGAAGGCCAGCACCGCAAAGACCGCCGTCAGGGCCAGGGTCACCAGGCTCTTCACCGACAGCAGACGGGCCAACCTCTGCTTCCAATCCATCTGTTCCATCTCAACGCTCCCTTCTTTCTCCCGATCCTGTCGGGTCTCTGTCATGGGTTTCTCTCCGCGCGCAACCGGTCCAGGTCGTCCTGCTGCTCCGACAGCTTCACCTCAACCACAGCTATGCGCTCGATGACGCTGTTGTGCTTGTCCACCTTCTTCTCCAGCTGCTCAATGCGGTAGTTGGTCAGCCGGTTGGCAGCCAAGATCCCACCCAAGCTACCCACCCCGGTCCCAATCAGGGCAATGGCCGCCACAATGATCTCCGTCACACCGTTCCCTCCCCCTATCCGGCAAGCCCAAAGCAATAGTTGCCCATCGCCGTGCAAAGTGTTATAATCTTTGCCAACATCGCCATCATCTTGGAGGTCGTTTCTCTTGCCAAACTATGAAGCTGAAATCCAGCGCCGCCGCACCTTCGCCATCATCTCCCATCCCGACGCGGGCAAGACCACGCTGACGGAGAAGTTCCTGCTCTATGGGGGCGCCATCGCCCAGGCCGGGGTGGTCAAGGGGAAGAAGAACGCCCGGGCCGCCACCTCTGACTGGATGGAGATCGAGCGGCAGCGGGGCATCTCGGTCACCTCCTCGGTCCTGCAGTTCCAGTATGAGGGCTTCTGCGTCAACATCCTGGACACTCCCGGCCACCAGGACTTCTCCGAGGACACCTACCGCACCCTCATGGCCGCCGACTC
>DSLFC04102__coassemble_652_pt1 | contig 38778 bp, 44 predicted proteins | sample DSLFC04102__metabat2_low_PE_028 | metagenome-assembled genome bin DSLFC04102
TCCTGTATATTGTTGCTATGAGCTGGCTTCCATCAAAGACCGCACTCTTTTTCATTCGTATGCTGATATGGTTGTTGCCGTGGAGTGGAACAAGGATATCGCCTACTTTAGTAGCATTATAGAATCTATGTGCCGTGATTTACACTGTTACTGCATTCAGGCGAATTCTTCTGGTCCAGGTGACAGCCGGGTTCTGCAGCCGACCAAAAGCGAACTGCGGGATATTATAAAAACAAAGGGTGGAAAAAATCCTTGTATCTTAGCCGCAGATATCAATGTGGCTGCCCTGCGCGAATTCCAATCACTTCATTATTCCCTGCAAAAAGATTCTGGAGGGTTCAAGCCGACACCGCCAGATTTCGATCGAGAGATTCTCAAAAGAAAGCAAGACGGTACATTATTTCAATGGTTCAAAGAGAACAGCTTTTAGTCCGGTCTTCATTTTCAATATGGGATAAGTAACATAAGAAAAAATCACAAATTTTCTATGCTTTGAGTGTGTTCTTATCTCTTTCAGACAGGGTATTATGCACGGTATTATAGGATGATTCCTCCTCAGTTTGGACGGGCTCTATATCAACACATCCCAACAGATGACCACATGCCTGTTATAATCCCCAAACCGGGCTTGTCCGCTGCCTCGCCAGAAAGTCTTTCCTTTTGCTTTATCCCATAGTAAATCCCGCAAAGCCGCGTCGCCGCTGGCCTTGCGGGATTTCTTTCCTTCCGCATCAACCGTTCTTGATGATGTGAGCCACCAGCCTCAAGTTGTGCTCAATGAGCTTATCCCGGGCGTCGGAATCCCCCTGGGCCATCCGTTCCAGGCAGTCCGCCTCCTCCTCCCGGCTCAGGGCCTTGGGGAAGGAACCGGTGCTTCCCGTCAGGCGCAGGGTGACGAACAGCCCGTTGAGCATCAGCAGCAGCCATGCCGTCCACATGGCGATCACCTCCTGCCAGCAGTGTATGCCCTCGGTGCGTGTCCCTATTATCCCCCTCTCCCGCCCCTTTTTCGCCCCCGACCCGCTGGTTTTTCTGGCCGGGCTACAATCCCCCCTTCCCTTTTGCGATGTTTTCTGCTATACTGGTACCCATCCTCGCTTTATCCCTTTACAGCAATGGAGGCATACGCATGGACTTTCTACTCCCCTTCTTCAACTCCCTGCCCAACGCGGCGGGTCAGGGCCTGATCTGGGGCATCATGGCCATCGGCGTGTACATCACCTACCGCATCCTGGACGTCGCCGATCTGACGGTGGACGGATCGCTGGCCACTGGCGGGGCGGTGTGCGCACTGTGCATCACCATGGGGTGGAACCCCTGGCTGGCCCTGCTCACGGCGGTACTGGCCGGGATGCTGGCCGGCCTGATCACCGGCCTGCTCCACACCGCCTGCGGCATCCCCGCTATCCTGGCCGGCATCCTCACCCAGCTGGCCCTGTACTCCATCAACCTGCGGGTGATGGCCATCGGCGACCCCAACGCCGTGACCAAGGTCACCCTGGCCGTGAGCGTGAATAACCACGACCTGCTGGTCTCCTCCCGCTTTGTGCGCTCCATCGGCCTGGACAATCCCCTGATCCTGCTGGCCATTGTCACCCTGGCCGTCATCCTGCTGCTGTACTGGTTCTTCGGCACCGAGTCGGGCAGCGCCCTGCGGGCCACCGGCGCCAACCAGGCCATGGCCCGGGCCCAGGGCATCAGCACCAACTTTAGCAAGGTGCTGGGCCTGGTGATCTCCAACGGGCTGGTTGCCCTGTCCGGCGCTCTGCTGGCCCAGTATCAGGGCAGCTCCACCGTGGACATGGGCCGGGGAGCTATCGTCATCGGCCTGGCTGCGGTCATCATCGGCGAGGTGCTACTGGGCAAGGCCTTCCGCAACTTCGCCCTGCGGCTGCTGTCGGCGGTGATCGGCGCCATCCTCTACTACGCGGTCATCACCCTGGTGCTCCGGCTGGGCCTGGAGACCAATGACCTGAAACTGCTCACCGCGCTGGTGGTGGCCATCTTCCTGACCATCCCCTACTGGAAGGGCAAGTACTTCTCCAAGCGCGCGGGGAAAGGAGGGGCTGTCCATGCTTGACATCCAACAGGTCAGCAAGACCTTCCACCCCGGCACCGTCAACGAGAAAACCGCCCTGCGCAACCTCACCCTTCACCTGAACGACGGGGACTTTGTCACCGTGATCGGCGGCAACGGCGCCGGCAAGTCCACCCTGCTCAACGTGGTGGCGGGCACCCTGTTCCCCGACGCGGGCACCATCACCATTGATGGGGTGGACGTGACCCGCCTGCCCGAGCACAAGCGCGCCAAGTACATTGGCCGGGTGTTCCAGGACCCTATGACGGGCACCGCCGCTACCATGCAGATTGAGGAAAACCTGGCCCTAGCCCGGCGGCGGGGAGCTTCCCGGACGCTGCGCCCCGGGATTACCCGGGCTGAGCGCAAGGAATATCAGCAGCTGCTCCAGATCCTGGACCTGGGCCTGGAAAGTCGGCTGACCACCAAGGTGGGACTGCTGTCCGGCGGCCAGCGCCAGGCCCTCACCCTGCTCATGGCCAGCCTGGTCAAGCCCAAACTGCTGCTGCTGGACGAGCACACCGCCGCCCTGGATCCCAAAACCGCCGCCAAAGTGCTGGAGGCCACGGAGAAGATCGTCTCCCAGGACCGGCTGACCACCCTGATGATCACCCACAATATGCGCGACGCCATCGCCCATGGCAACCGGCTGATCATGATGTATGAGGGGCGGATCGTCCTGGACATCTCCGGCGAGGAGAAGCGCCAGCTCACCGTGGAGCACCTGCTGGAGCAGTTTGGCCGGGTCACCGGCTCGGACGAGGCGGACGACACGCTGCTGCTGGGATGAGGTGGGCTCTGGCATTTCACCCACCCTTGGAATCCCCATTTCATTCGCGCCGGGCAAAGGCGGGGGACGCTCCCCTCCCCCGCCCGGTGGACTCCAGAAAGAACCGTGCGGCTGCCGGCAGATACCGGCAGCCGCACTGCTTTTTCACGGGGAATGGCGCACGCTCTGTTTATCTTGGCCGTTGCCTGGCTTGGGTGGCTTTGCTAACGCGGCCTGTTGTGTTCCTGCTCCTGCCTTCGTCTTTCCTTCGCTTTCTCGACAGTTTCCCCATCTTTGGTCAGATAGCGCTCCACAAATTTGATTTTATAATTCAGGCCCCTTCCTAGTGGATTTTATCATCATGGATATGCCCAATGTCAGCACAAACAAGCATACCACCGCCCCTGTCATACCGTTCATGAAATGGATCCGCTCACTGTCCATCGATCCAAAAGACACCAGCATGGAACGCTGCAAGGTCAATATGGAAGCGGCCACTTCCGCATAACTGATCGCTCGGATGGTCTTTAACAGCAGGGAGGGGTTTTTGCGTTGCTTGATGGCCCGAATGCTTGCCATTGTCACTTTATAAAATGTGTAAGTGGCAATGGTTATCATCATGATTTCTTCATGCTGTGTGGCAATATTTTGTGATAGGCTGATATAGCTGACGGCCGCCAGCACAAAGCTCAATACAGCCAATAGTATACCGGATAATTTCATCACAATTTTTTCCGTGTCCTCAGAGGGCAACTCGTTGTTTTTCCGCCCGCACAATACGGCAGAAAAGCGCATCGTGGCTAAAATCCCATAAAAAGCACACATTGCAATCAACCAAAGTGAAAGGTTCACAATGCCGACTACACAATGATACAGGGCATAAAGCAAATTGAGCGCAAATGCAGCAGCGGCGGACAAAGTGATGCGATAACGCTGGTTGGATATCATCTTTTCTCCTGTTTTCGTCTTTGAAAACAGCAGCACGGCCATCTGCTTCAGCTTCAAGCTTTGATCCCTTTCGTCAAGGGAATCAGACACAGCAACATAACAATGCCCACAAGGCCGATCGCCACCCCCACAAGCATTTTGCCCCAGACCATGCTAAAGCACATACCTACCCCCAGGGCCAAGGCCCCAACCACTCCGACGAGCACGGTAAGCATGGTTTTTCCTGAAAGTTGGATCGGCGCTTTATGTTCCATTTTTCTCCACACAATCCACGTGATCAGGCCGAGCAGCAGCCCAACACAGCCGAAAATAATCCCCGGCCTAAACGCTTCCCACTCTGGGATCAGGACCATACACATACCCAGCGCGAACAGGACAACGCTGACCGTTCCCAAGCCCATTGCAACAAAACTGCTTTTTTTCATGTGAATGCGCACCTCCAAATATTAAAACAACAGTTGTTGTTTTCTTATAAATCAAATATAATAGCCTTACAAGCCGGAAGCAATCGTCAATTGATCAACAAGTGTTGAGATAAAGAGGTTTCTATGAATACACCCAACAACAAACGCAGAAGGCAGTCCATGGATCGCATGGAACGGGTCTTTATTGAACTGCTCCAAACAAAGGAACTCAAGGAAATTCGTGTATCCGATATTTGTAAGCGCGCCGGGTTAAATCGCACCACCTTCTACGCGAATTATACAGATATTTATGGATTAGCCGATGCCATACGGGATAAGCTGGAACACGAAGTGTCAGATTTATACCAAGATGAAATTACACAGGGATTTAACAGCAATGACTATTTGAAATTGTTCCGCCATATCAAGGAGAATCAAATATTTTATCAAACTTATTTCAAGCTTGGATTTGACAGCAGCCACCAAATGGTCCGGTATGACACTGCCCTTGCCCGCGAACATTTTCAAAACAGATTCATTGCGTATCACATGGAATTTTTCAAGGCAGGCATTACGCAAATCATAAAGCTATGGCTGAAAAATGGCTGCGAGGAGAGTCCGGAAGCCATGTTTGAAATCATCAAAAGTGAATACCATGGACGAGATAAATCCTCTGCTGATCAAAGCGCGCAATAGCGGGCTGGTGCCAATCAAATTCTTGTGTGCTGCTTTGCGGCACATGAGCGTTCGGAGCTTGGTTCATGGTTTCCCCCTCGCCCGGTAGGCAGCTCTTGGGTCCCCAGGGCAAGCCCAGCCGCCTCCCGGGCCGGCTGCAAAAAAGCCAGGACGGCTGCCAGCAAGTGCTGGCAGCCGTCCTGGCTTTATCAAGGGTGGAAGTTTCACGCGATGGGCTCATACCCAGCGGGAATGGTGAGGTTCAGCGCCTGGCAGTTGGTCTCGTTGTACATCTTGGTCACCTCGGAGGAGTACTGCACCGGCAGCTGGGCAATGTCCGTCTCCCCGGTGAGGATCTGGGCAGCCATCTCACCGGTGGCATAGCCCAGATCGTAGTAATCGATAGACAGGGTGGCCACGCCGCACCCGGCGCAGATGCCCGACTCGCCAGCCACCACGGGCACCCCGGCGGGGATCACCACGTTGGCAATCACCTCGGTGTTATTGGCCGCAGTGTTGTCGGTGGGGATGTAGATGACGTCAGAGCCGTCACAGGCGGTCTGGGCCACAGCGGGCAGGTCATTGGCGTCGGAGAAGGCGTACTGCTGGCAGGTATAGCCCATCTCCTCCAGATACCCCTGGATGGTGTTCACCTGATAGGAGGAGTTGGGCTCGGCCGAGCAGTAGAGCAGGCCCACGTTCTGCGCGTCGGGAAACAGCTCCTGGATCATGTCCGCCTGCTGATCCAGCGGGGCCAGATCGGAGGTGCCCGAGACGTTGCCGCCCACGGTGCCCGTCCAGTCCTCAATGCTCAGGGCAGTGGCGTAGTCGGTGACGGAGGTGCCCAGCACGGGGACGGTATCAGTGGCCTGGGCCGCCGCCTGGAGGGGATAGGTGCCGTTGGCCAGGATCAGGTCCACTCCCGTGGCCAGAAATCCATCCACAATGGTGCCGCAGTTGGCGAACTCGCCGGCGGCGTTGCGCTCCTCAAAGCGCACGCCGTCCTGGCCAAAGGCTTCGATCAGCGCGTCCTTGAAGCCCTGGGTGGCCGCGTCCAGCGCGTCGTGGGTGGCCTGCTGAGCAATGCCCACCACATAGGCCGTCTCGCTGCCCCCCTGGCTGGCGGGGGCGTCGCTTGTGGCAGCCGAGCCGCTGGGCTCCTCCGACTGGTTGGAGCAGGCCGCCATGGCCAGCGCCAGGGTCAGCGCCAGCAGCGCGGCCAGCAAACGCTTCGTCTTTTTCATTCCAATTTCCTCCAAACACTTTGATCTGTCACTTTATCGCTTTCATGCAACAAAGCATCCGGCGATAAGAGAGGAGCCCTGTGGGCCCTTGCCGCAAGTATAATGCTTTTCTCCCCCGCTGTCAAGTGTTTTCTCCCAATGGGCGCATGGCTTGGCCCCTCCGGAGGGGCCAAGCCGGTGGCCTGTCAGAGGGCGGGCTGGGCCTGGACAGCCCCCCAGAAAGCGGGGGCCAAGGGCCAGATCCGTCGATGGGACAGCACCTGGATCAGGGCGGCCAGATTGTCCTCCAGGTGCTCCACCTCCCGGCCAAAGGCGGTCCAGAAGGTCTGCTCCCCTGCCCTGTCCACCTTCCCCTGCTCCAGCCACTCCCCCAGCATGAGCTGATAGACGGCCAGACATCCCGCCCCCGCCAGGGCCGCACGGCCATACAGCAGTCCGTCGTTCACCGCCTTGGGCCAATGGCGGAAAATCAAGTAACAGGCCAGGTTGGTCAGGTGCCGGTCCCAATCCTGCCAATCCCGCTCCAGCCCCGCCCGGGCCCACCGGACAGCCTGCTCCCCCAGCGCCGAGAGCCGGGCGGCGGTCTGCCCCAGCAGCGCCGGCCATTGCGGGCGCAGGGGTTCCAGCCTCCCCAAAGTCTCCAGCAGCCGGACGCCCAGGGCCTGGAAGCCGCCGGACCCACGCCCAGTCCCCCGCCCGGGCCGGCAGCGGGCCAGCGGCCCATACTGCCCCCGCTCCAACCTTGCCTGACACCGGGCGGCCAGCTCCAGCAATCGGGCCAGCCGATGCCACAGGGGCGATTCCCCCTCTCCCATCAGGGCCAGCGCCCGGGCCCGGGTGGCCTCCAGAGCAGCCAGCAGCGCCCCGTCCACCCCGTCAAAGGGGGGCTCCCCCCCGCCATCGTCCCATTGCTCTAGCGCGAAGGGTTCGGCTTCCATCAGCAGCCGGGCCGCCTCGGGACAGGACAGGGCCAGGGCGGTTTCCGCCAGGCAGCCGTACTCCTCAGTGAAGCGAGGGTAAGCTGCGCAGTGGCCGCACAGGTGGGCCTCCCCCCAGTCCCGCTGGATCAGGCACAGCCCCTCCGGGGAGAGCAGGGCGCAGCGGCCGTCCTCCACCAGGCGAAAGCACACCGTCCCGTCCTCTCCCGTCGTCAGCGCCCCCGCGATCCGCTCCCGCAGGCCGGCGGGGGCCGCCTGGTAGTCCCGCAGCGCTTCCCTGTCTACCTCAATCTCCCAATCCCGGCAGCAGGTGTCCGGGCAACTTCCTCCTATACAACGGAACCGATGGTTGTAGCCAGGCTGTCGATGGCGCATCTTTCTCCCCCTCTCCCCAGCTTGTCCGTCCTCCATTATACCGGTTTTCTCCGCCTTGGCAAGCCCGATTGGCCTTTGCATTTCCCGCCAAACGTGGTATAATGTCCCCAAATCAAATCTTCCGGGCCCCGCCCGGGAAAGCGAGGTATCCTCACAACCATGACCAAGATTGACATCATTTCCGGCTTCCTGGGGGCGGGCAAGACCACCCTCATCCAGAAGCTGCTGGCCGACGCCTACCCCGGCGAAAAGCTGGTGCTCATTGAGAACGAGTTTGGTGAGATCAGCATTGACGGCGGTTTCCTCAAAGGCTCGGGCGTACAGATCTCCGAGATGTCCTCCGGGTGCATCTGCTGCTCCCTGGTGGGCGACTTCACCCAGGCCCTCCAGGATGTATACGCCCAGTTCCAGCCTGACCGCATCCTTATCGAGCCCTCCGGCGTGGGCAAGCTGTCCGACGTGGTGGCCGCCGTGGAGCAGACCGCGGCCCAGGTCCCCGGGCTGGCACTGAACTGCGCGGTGACGGTGGCCGACGCGGGCAAGGTGCGGGCCTACCTGCAAAACTTCGGGGAGTTCTATGCCGACCAGGTGCGCACCGCCGGGGCCATCCTGCTCTCCCGCACCCAGAGCCTATCCCAGCAGGCGCTGGACCAGGCGGTGGCCCTGCTCCGGGCAGAGAACTCCAGCGCGGCCATCCTCACCACCCCATGGGATCAGTTGGACAGCGCCACCATCCGCAAGGCCATGGAGGGGGCCGCTCCCCTGGAGCGGGAGCTGCTGGACGAACTGCACGACCAGGGGGCCAGCTGCTGCCAGGGCCACGCGCACCATGAGCACGGCCACGGCCACGGGTGCTGCGGCCATCACAGCCACGAGCACCATGAGCATGACCACGGCCATGGATGCTGCGGCCACCACGGCCACGAACACCATGAGCATGACCACGGCCATGGGTGCTGCGGCCACCACGGCCACGAACACCATGGGCACGACCACGGCCATGGATGCTGCGGCCACCACGAGCATGGGCACGGCCATGGGGGGCACCACCACGCCGACGAGGTGTTCGCCAGCTGGGGGCGGGAGACCACCCATCCCTTCACTGCCCAGCGGCTGGAGGAGATCCTCACCGCCCTGGACAGCGGTGACTACGGCACGGTGCTCCGGGCCAAGGGCATCCTGCCCGGGGCGGAGGGGGCATGGCTCCATTTCGACTACGTCCCCGGAGAGCACAACATCCGCTCGGGCAGCCCGGACTTCACCGGCCGGCTGTGCGTCATCGGCGCGCAGCTGAAGGAGGACGCCCTGGCCCAGCTGTTCGGCCTATGAGGGGCGGGGAAGCTATGAAGGAGATCCCAGTCTACCTCTTTACCGGCTTTTTGGACGCGGGCAAGAGCACCTTTCTCAACGGCATCCTGTCCGACGGCTTTGCCCGGCAGTCCCCCACCCTGCTGCTGCGCTGTGAGCAGGGGGAGGTGGACTATACCCCCCAGCCGCCGGGCCAGGTGACGGTGGTCACGGTGGGCAGTCAGGCGGAGCTGACGGTTGCCCGGCTCAAGCAGCTGGAGCGGCAACACCACCCGGAACAGGTGCTCATCGAGTACAACGGAATGTGGCCCCTGTCCCTGGTGGAGCAGGAGGCGCTGCCCGCCAACTGGGTCTTGTACCAGGTGGTGGCCATCGTGGAGGCGGCCACCTTTGAGATGTACGCCAAGAATATGGGCCAACTCATGATGGAAAAGCTGGTGGCTGCGAACATGATCGTCTTCAACCGGTGCACCCCCCAGCTGCGCGACGCCCTGCGGGCCCGGAACCTGCGCATGGTCAACCGACGGGCGGACATCTTCCTGGAATACCCGGACGGCTCTGCCGAGCCCTACCTCACCGGCGATGAGTGCCCCTTTGACCTGAGCCAGCCGGTGCTGCAAATCCCCGACGAGGACTTCGGCCTGTGGTATGTGGACGCCATGGAGCATCCCCGCCGGTACGCGGGCAAGACGGTGCAGGCCAAGCTGGTCATGTGCCATGTGCCCCAGTACACCGGCGTGGCCATCCCCGGCCGGTTTGCCATGGTGTGCTGTGAGAACGACGTGACCTTCCTGGGCTTGGTGGCCACTGGAAAAGGGCTGGATCAGTTCCCCAACCGTGCCTGGGTGGAGGTCACCGCCCAGGTGGAGGCCGGTCGCCACCCCGCCTACGGCGACGAGGAGGGGCCCATCCTGGCCGTCACCTCCATCGCCCCGTGCGAGAGGGCCCGGCAGGAGGTGCTCACCTTCTAATCCACCAGGCCTTGCCGCTGTCTCCCGTCCCAAGCAAAAAGCCTTCCCCAGCGGGGAAGGCTTTTTCTCATCTTGCATGGCTTGCCGACCGCTGGTCAATGGGCGGTGCGGGCCTTGCGGTCCTTGCCCACAGCGAAGGGGTCGCCGTGGATCAGGTAGCGGGACACCGTTTTATACACCAGGAACGTGACCGCGCAGTTGATGCCCGCGGTGATCAGGTTGAAGGGCAGGATGCCGGGCAGCAGCAGGGCGTCCACCTGATCCACCGGCCAGCCGGTAAAGGCAGGGGTGATGAAGTGGTTGGCGGGCAGCATCACCACCGGGCGCACCAGCACCCCCAGGACCAGCCCCAGCACGCCCCCCCGCTTGGTGTGGACAAACTTGTAGACCAGGCTGGCCGCCAGCACCATGCTGCCAGTGCCCACGATGTGCATCAGGATGCCGTACACCCCGCTGGAGGCGCTGACGGTGAGGCCCTGGACCAGGCTAACCACCACAGTGAGCACCACCCCTGTCACCGGCCCGTAGGCCAGCGCGCCGATGAGGATGGGGATGTCCGCCGGATCGTACTCCAGGAAAGATACCATGGGGATCAGCGGAATGCGGACGGCCCACACCAGCACCACCGACAGGGCGGCCAGCATGGCTGTGACCGCCAGCTTCTTCACGCGTGCGTTCTTCAAAACAAAACCCTCCTATGCAATGTGAAACACCTGAAAGAAGTCTTCCAGGCGCGACAACAAAACATGGGAGGTGCTGTGCGCATCTTCTTCCATCCGGACTGTAACCGTTGGTCCCGGAGTCTCACCGGGTCAGCCGCGCGGGTGCGCGCGGGTCGCGGACTGTACCGCCAGTGGGGAATCTCACCCCGCCCTGAAGACGTTCTATTGGGTTGTTTCCATTTCTCATTATAGCAGGTACACCGGAAAATGCAAGCAAAATTTTGTGAAATTTTTATCCAATCTTCTTTCCCAGACCTTCCATTGGGCGAGATGATCTGGATCAAAGACGGCGTATGATTGTTCAAAAAAACGAATCGGCGGACACGGCCCCGCTTGCGTTGCAAGCGGGGCCGCTGGCGGGACCAGAGACGATGGATTTTTCCTTTCACATGTTACATGCATGGATTCCCGTTGTGCTGCCAGTCATTGAATGACGCAAGCCTTTTTATTTTTCCTCTTCTTTTTATGATCGTGCGCTTCATCCGGATCCGCGGGCTGCAGTCCAAAGGAGGAAAGTAGTCTGTGCTTTTTCATGTAGTGCTCGAGGAAGGAGTTCGCATGTGAAATGCGCTTAGCTGCTTCCCCATCATCGTCCATTGCATCCTCTATAATCTCCCAAGTATCACCTGGGTTTTGGGCCAGTTCATACTGTGCATAAGCGACCATATCAACGAGCTTTTGAATTTTTTTATCCGTCATTTTCTCTCCGCCCTTCTTCAGCAACGCACCGCGGGATCGGTGGACAAGACCTTCTCCGTCATCATCGTCATCATAGTCATCATCGTCCACTTTGCCCCTCAAATATTCCACAAGGAACGTCTGATAGCCATCTTGCATATTGCAGCGGAAAACTTTATCGGAAAACTCCAACCTGGGCCCCAGCCAGTGCAGGAAACGCAACCGACCACCTTCTGTTCCAGTCTCGATCTCACGTTCCGTTGCCCCCTCTCGAGAGGGCTCATAGTGATTGCTCCCTCCAAAGTAGAGACTCCCCATCATCAGTTCAGACGTTGAGGCGCGCTGAAGCTCGTCAAACACGGATCTGCCCCTAACCACAGCAGACGCCAACCGATCGACAAGAGACTCAGTGTAGGAAAAGGATCCTCCCGCATAGTTTTCTTGCGTGAACAATCTCCTGGCTCTCATGACATCTTCCACTTGCTGATGCATATTCCCATGGTCATCCCATAATTTTTGTGCGGAATCCTTCTCTCCTTGTGAGATACCGCTGTCATCCAGCCGCGTTTTCGCCGCGATCAATTCATCGATCTTCGACTTCCAATGCTTAAAGTTTTCCTCATCTTCCCGATGCTTTTTGTCACACTGCACCACCGGCCCAGCCGCCATCCCCATGGTCTGGGGCACAACCCCCATCTCGGCGCTATGCTCCAAGGCCGGAGCGTCATTGACCGCCATCCCATTCTCCATGCCCGTGGGCCGCACCAGCCCCATCATCTGCTGGACCACATGGGTGACCTCATGCTCCAAAGAGTCCTCATATCCTGGCCCCAGGAAGATATCGCTGCCGTAAGCATAGGCTTTCGCGTCAAACTTGGCAGGCTCATCAGAATTGCGATGCACCCGGACCTGATCCATGGGCAGGCCGAACTGCCGCTCAAATTTGGCCCGCATGGCGTCTCCCAGGGGCTGTCCCCCGGACGCGGCCCGGGCAGGCTGCTCTCTCTGGCCCACCAGCATGGACAGCATGGCCTGGTTGCCCGCCCCAGTGGGCTGGGCCATATGCTCCGGCCCCACCCCCTGGCCCTGGGCCGCCGTCCGTTGTTTCTGCAGATACTCCAACATGACGTCACCTCCCAGCTATGGTTGACCACATTTTGTCCTGTGGCTGTCCATCGCCTCGCTTATAATGAGTAGATTATACATCATTTAGAAAAAAACGGCAAGTATTTTTCCAATGAGACACTCAGACAGGCGTATCGACTTCCATTTTCCCCCATTTCATATGTCCAGAAGAGCAGGCCAGGCTGAAAGGGCAAACAAGCTATTTGAAACTTTTGTTCGATTTTCTCTTGACGGAGGGGCTGTCTTCCGGTACACTATGGGGGTGAAAGGAGGGGCCACCATGACGGAGGAACGCACCTGCTGCTTCACCGGCCACCGCCCTGGCAAACTGCCCTGGGGCTGGCAGGAGGACGACCCCCGCTGCCAAGCCCTGAAGGGGAGCATCGCCCGGGAACTGGAGGGGCTGTACCGCCGGGGCTACCGCCACTTCCTATCCGGAATGGCCCAGGGGTGCGACCTGTACTTTGCCGAGGCGGTACTGGCCCTGCGCCAGGCCCGGCCGGACGTCACCCTGGAAGGGGCGGTGCCCTTCCCCGGCCAGGCCGACCGCTGGCCCCCGCAGGACCGGCTGCGCTGGCGGGCGGTGCTGGACGCCTGCGATGTGGAGACGGTGGTCCAGCGGCACTACGACCGATTTTGTATGCTGCGCCGGGACCGATACCTGGTGAACCGCTCCGGCTGCATCCTGGCCGTGTTTGACGGCTCCCCCGGCGGCACCCGCTATACCCTAAATTATGCCATGGAACGGCAGCTGGAGATCCTCCTGCTGGACTTAAACCGCACCCAGGCCCCCGCTGTGCGCCTGACCCTGTGACTCCGCCAGGAGGGCGGAAAACTTTTGGTTGACAGGGACGCTTCCCTCTGGTATACTATCCCACGCAAAACAAAGCAGGAATGGTGCCGCCATCCTCACCTCCAGCCGCTGGCAAAGAGGTCAACAGGGAGAAATCCGCGCGGGTCGCGGGTATTTTGCTGTGGATGCGGGCGTTTCTGCGCCCGCGTTTTTCTTTCTTCAGGAGGTGCTTTGCCATAGCTAACGCGACCCATCAGATCAACGAGCAGATCCGTGACCGGGAGGTCCGCCTGATCGGTTCGGACGGCGGCCAGTTGGGCATCATGTCCGCGGCCGAGGCCCAGCGCCGCGCCGACGAGGAGGGGCTGGACCTGGTGAAGATCTCCCCCGGCGCCACCCCGCCGGTGTGCAAGCTCATGGACTACGGCAAGTTCAAGTTCGAGCAGTCCAAGCGGGAGAAAGAGGCCAGGAAGAACCAGCATGTGGTGGAGGTCAAGGAGATTCGCATGTCCCCCGGCATCGACATCGGCGACTTCAACACCAAGCTGCGCAACGCCCAAAAGTTCCTGGCCGAAGGCAACCGGGTGAAGGTTACCGTGCGCTTCCGGGGGCGGGAGATGGCCCATACCAACATCGGCCGGGAGCTGCTGCTGGACTTTGCCGGCCAGTGCGCCGCGCTGGCCTCCCTGGAGAAGGACCCCAAATTGGAGGGCCGTCATATGAGTATCTTCCTGTCCGCCAAAGCGGGCAAGACAAAGGCATAATCCCTGCGGCGCACGCCGCCGCCATCACACAGAAAAGGAGCCAACCACCATGCCGAAGATCAAAACCCACAGCGGCGCGAAAAAGCGCTTTTCGCTGACCAAAAACGGCCGCGTCAAGCGGGCCCACGCCAACCGGCGCCACCTGCTCAACGGCCACGGCAAGACCACCAAGCTCAAGCGCGGCCTCCGCAAGGGCGCCTATGCCGACGTCACAAACGAGGCGACCCTCAAGCGTTTGATCCCTTACAAATAAGCGACTTTTACGCAGCGATAGGAGGCTGAGACACCATGGCAAGAGTGAAGGGCGCGATGATGACGCGCAAGAGAAGGAAAAAGATCCTCAAGCTGGCCAAGGGCTACTGGGGTGCCAAGAGCAAGCATTTCCGCATGGCCAACGAGCAGGTGATGAAGTCCCTGCAGTACGCCTACACCGGCCGGCGGCTGAAGAAGCGGGATTTTCGCCAGCTGTGGATCGCCCGCATCAACGCCGCCTGCAAGTGCAACGGCATGAACTACTCCACCTTCATGCACGGGCTGAAGCTGGCCAATGTGGAGATCAACCGCAAAATGCTGGCCGAGCTGGCCGTCAACGATGCGGCCGCCTTCACCCAGCTGGCCGAATTGGCCAAGGGCAAGCTGGCCTGACCGTTCTATATCCAATATTCAGCATTATCCAATATTCAACATTACCCCGGCCCGGTTCTCTTGGGAGAACCGGGCCGGGTTTTTATCCAGCAGTCTATGAATCGGCACTCAAAACAGATCCTTCTTCTTCAAGATCAGCGCCGCAATGGCCACCACGACCCCTGTCACCAGCAGAGGGAACCACCAAAAGTGATCCAGCGGCAGCCCCATCACATTCATCCCGTAAAAGCCAAAAATGATGTTGGGGATGGCCAGCAGGATGGTCAGCGAGCTGAGCACCTTCATGGTGACGTTCAGGTTATTGGAGATGACCGAGGCAAAGGCGTCCATCATCCCCGAGATGATGGAGGAATAGATCTGGGCCATCTCAATGGCCTGGCGCACCTCGATGAGCACGTCCTCCAGCAGGTCGTGGTCCTCCTCATACAAGGTGACGATGCGCCCCCGGAGGATCTTCTCCAGTGTGACCTCGTTGGCCTTCAGGGAGGTATTGAAGTAGACCAGGGATTTCTCCAGGTCCAGCAGCTGGATCAGCTCTTTGTTGCGCTGGGACTTGTACAACTGCCGCTCCATGTGATTATAGGTTTTGTCAATCTGTTTGAGGTATTGCAGATAGCGCTTGGCCACCAACAGCAGGATGTTGAGGATGAACCGAGTGCGCTGCTGGGTGCGCACATCCCGCACCAGCCCATCCTGCAGATCCCGCACCACCGAGGTCTCCTTCAGGCAGACGGTGATGATATGCTTGCCCGTGACGATGATGCCCAGGGGGAGGGTAGAATAGACCCGCCCGGTCTCGTCCTGCTCCATGGCGGGGGTGTCCACGATGATCAAAGTCTGCCCATCCTCGCTGTCAATGCGGGAGGTCTCCTCCTCGTCCAGAGCAGCCCGCAGAAAGGTTGGCTCCACCCCCAGGCCAGAGGACACCCGATTCAGTTCCTCCTCACTGGGACAAACCAGGTTGACCCAGCAGCCATCCTCCACCGCGTCCAGCCGGGCGATCTGCCCGTCCACGGTCTTGTAAATATCCAGCATTGCCTTCACACCTTTCCCGAAACCGGCGAAAGGGCAGAAAAAGCCCGTGCGGTTCCGCATTCTCTCGGCTCCATGAGCCCATGGAGCGGCGGACGCACGGGAGGGCAGGCTGTCTGCTCAGCAGGTGCGCCGCGCTGGGGATGTCCATCTTCGGCCTATGGGATCGCCTGTCACGACGCACTCCACTTCCTTTCCTGTCAGGCTTGGGGCTGATACAGCCATCGCCCCAGCCTTTTCATCCCTTATTATATGCCGGTGGGCGCCGCTTTGCAAGAGCAAAGCGGCGAAACCTCCCCCCTCCCCATTCCCGGCGGCTTCGAAGGCGCACGAAAAGCAGCGGCCCGCCGGCGCGCGCCGGCGGGCCGCTGCTCCTACCTCCTCTCGATCAGCAACGGCTGGAGCTGCTGCCCCCGCCGGGCCGCCTCCAGGGTCTGGATCACCTGGGTGAAGTCGGCCACCAGAGAGGTGGGCTTGCCCTGGCAGTCATCCTGCCCAAAGGGGACGAAGTAGACGTTCTTTCGGGCCAGCAGCGTACCCAGATTGGGCGCGGCGGCGCTCAGCCCATCGTTGGTGGACAGGGCGATCACCAAGGGCCTGCCGTTGCGCAGGTGGGCCTTGGCCGCCATGGTCACGCTGCTGTCGGTGATGCCATGGGCCAGCTTGGCCAGGGTATTTCCCGTACAGGGGCAGATCACCAGGACGTCCAGCAAGGCCTTGGGCCCGATGGGCTCGGCCTGCTCCACCGTGGAGATGACCCGGCGGCCGCAGATGCGCTCCATTTCCCGCATGAAGTCGTGGGCGTTGCCAAAGCGGGTGTCGGTGGCGGCCACCCGCTCGGAGACGATGGGCACGATGGGGGTGTACCGGGCCGCCGCCTGCTCCAAAACATCCAGCCCCTGGCTCAGGGTGCAAAAGGATCCGCAAAAGGCGAATCCGAGCTTGAGCTGCTCCATACTCACACTCCTAACTCTTCCATGATATGATAGACGGTATTCTTAATGTATCGGCCTGAGGTGACAGGGGCCACCTTGCCCGGCAGGGACAGAGCCCAGATCACCCGCACCCCCAGGGCGGCGGCCACGGACATATCCACCCCTCCAGGGCGGGAGGCCAGGTCGATGACCAGCGCCCCTTGCTTCATGGCCGCCAGCTCCTCCACCCCCAGCACCGGGGCAGGGACGGTGTTCACCACCAGGTCGAAGCTGCACAGCCACTCCCCCAGCCGGTCCAGCCCCTCTGTCTCCAGCCCCATCCCCTCGGCGATGGCCCGCTGGGCATAGCTGCGGGCGGCCACCCACGTCCGGGCCCCCAGGGCCCGCAGCCGGGGGGCCAGCGCCCGGCCCAGGCGGCCAAACCCCACCACCAGCACTCGGGCGTCATGCAGGGTGATGGGCAGCTCCTCCAGGGCGATCTGGATGGCCCCCTCCGCCGTGGGCACCGCGTTGAGCTGGGCCAGCTCCTCCCGGGCAAAATAGTCCTTCAAGATCAGCTGGCGCTGTCCGGCCAGCTCCGCCAGCCCATTGCCGGCCATTCCGGCACACAGAAGCTGGCCGGGTCGCATAGCCCCTACGATCTCTTCCAGCGTGTGGGATCCAGCGGACAGGGGCGCGTTCAGCCGCCCCTCCCCGTCGGCAGCGGGCAGGGGCAGCACGACGCAGTCGGCCAGCTCCAGCCCCTCCAAGGTTGACTCGCACCGCACCCCTTCCCCCTGCTCCAGGGCAAAGGCGTGCACCCCATGTCCGTCATCGGCCAGCAGGCCCGCCAAAGCCGCCTGGCGGGGATCCCCTCCGATGACCCAAAAATTTTTTGTCCGCAGCATAGCAACCTCCCTGTCAGCCCGCAGGGCGGGCGGTGTCTGTATCCTCAATGCAGTGTATTCCCAGGGCCGGCGAAGGGTTCCCCCAGCCGGCCCGGCCCCGCGCCCACCCGAGATCCCGCCGGGCAGGGAACAGAAGAAGGGGGCCGCGCTTGGCGCAGTCCCCTTGGAATCCCACCCGCCCCGAGCTCCATTCCCCGGCCTTTCCCCTTGCTTTTCCCCCCACAACGGCATATAATATTACAATCTTGTCCACCCTGCGGCAGGGGCCGCACACCCGGCGCGCTCGCTCCCACTGCTATGGTCAGCCCGTGCCGGGCCCGCTTGAAAGGATGTGCGTTTTTCGTGAGACACGACGTCAACTATACCATGCTGGCTGATTTCTACGAGCTGACCATGGGCAACGGCTATTTCCAGACGGGATTAAAGGATCGGGTATGCTATTTCGACGTGTTCTTCCGCAGCGTGCCTGACGGCGGCGGCTTTGCCATCGCCGCGGGTCTGGAACAGGTCATTCAGTATATCCAAAACCTGCGCTTTGATCAGGAGGATGTGGAGTTCCTGCGCTCCAAGGGGCTGTTTGGGGAGGACTTCCTCCAGTTCCTGCTGGACTTTCGCTTCACCGGGGACATCTGGGCCGTGCCGGAGGGCACCCCCATCTTCCCCCGGGAGCCCATTCTCATCGTGCGGGCCCCCGCTATCCAGGCCCAGTTTATCGAGACCTACCTGCTGCTGGCCCTCAACCATCAGTCCCTCATCGCCACCAAGTCCAACCGCATTGTCCGGGCCGCCGAGGGCAGGGCGGTGTCTGAGTTCGGCTCCCGCCGGGCCCAGGGGGCGGACGGGGCTCTGCTGGGGGCCCGGGCCAGCTATATCGCCGGGGCGGGAGGCACCGCCTGCGCCATGGCCGACCAGATGTTCCACACTCCCGCCACGGGCACCATGGCCCACTCCTGGGTGCAGATGTTCCCTGACGAGTACACCGCCTTTCGCACCTACTGCCAGGTCTATCCCGAAGCCCCCACCCTGCTGGTGGACACATACAGCGTGCTCAAATCGGGCGTGCCCAACGCCATCCGTGCCTTCCAAGAGAGCGGGCTGACCCGGGGGGCCATCCGCATCGACTCGGGAGACTTGGCCTACCTGTCCCGGCGGGCCCGGAAGATGCTGGACGAGGCGGGATTAGAGGGAATCAAGATCATCGCCTCCAACTCCCTGGACGAGTATCTCATCCGGGACCTCATCACCCAGGGCGCGCGCATCGACGGCTTTGGCGTGGGCGAACGGCTGATCACCTCCAAAAGCGAGCCGGTGTTCGGCGGGGTGTACAAGCTGGCCGCCATCGAGGATGAGCAGGGCCGCGTCATCCCCAAGATCAAGATCAGCGAAAACCCCGCCAAAGTGACCCTGCCCCACTTCAAAAAGGTCTACCGCCTGTTTGAAAACGCCACCGGCAAGGCCATGGCCGACTACGTCTGCCTGTACCAGGAGCAGCCCGACTTCTCCCAACCCCTGGAGCTGTTTGACCCAGACGCCACCTGGAAGCGCAAGACGGTGCGCGACTTCACCCCCGTGCCCTTGCTCTGCCCCATCTTCCAGGGCGGGCGCCTGGTGTACCAGCAGCCCAGCATTCAGGAGATCCGGGCCTACTGCGTGCGCCAGGTGGACAGCCTCTGGGACGAGGTCAAACGCTTTGAAAACCCTCACAACTACTATGTGGACCTGTCCCAGGCCCTATGGGATGTGCGCGACCAGCTGCTCACTCCCCGCCGATGAGCCTGCCCATGCGCGCGCTGCTGCTGGCCATGGACAAGGAGGCCGCGCCCCCCTTCACCGGCGGGCGGCCCATCCCCAACCAGGCAGGGCTGTCCCTGCGCCAACTGGGGGAGGAACTGCTGGTGTGCGTCAGCGGCGTGGGTAAGGTCAACGCCGCCCTGGCCGCCCAGTTCCTGCTGGACCGCTTCCCCGTCACCGAGCTGTGGAACGCCGGGGTGGCCGGCTGTTTTGCCCCCCTGCCGCCGGGAACACTGGTGGCTGTCAGCGCCTGTGTCCAGCACGATCTGGACGTGTTTGGCGACCCGCCCGGCCAGGTGCCCGTGCTGGAACGGGTGCTGCTGCCCTGTGCCCAGCCCCACCGCACCGCCCGGCAGCTGGCCGACGCCGGGCTGCCCTGCCGCATCGGGGTGGTCGCCACCGGAGACTGGTTTGGCCGGGATCCGGCCAGGGCCCAGGCCATCCAGGCCCGGTTTGACCCGCTGGTGTGCGATATGGAAGCGGGCGCTGCCGCCCAGGTGTGCCTACGCAGCGGCGTGCCTTTCCGGTGCCTTAAAGTGGTGTCCGACCACCTTTCCAACCCTGCCCAGTACCGACAGTACCAGCACAATCTCCCCGATGCGGTGGAGCGGCTGAACCGGGCGCTGGCCGTCCTGCTATCCCCGGGCTGACCAGCTCGGTCAGTGCGCTGCCAGCCCGAACGGGCAAAGCCCCCAGGCGGCGGTGCCGTCTGGGGGCTTTTTGTGCCTTCTCAGCCCGCCTTCCTGCTGCGCTCCAGCGAAATGCGGTCGGCAATCATGGCAATGAACTCACTGTTGGTCGGTTTCCCTTTGGCGTTGGAAACAGTATAGCCGAAATACTTCTGCAGGGTCTCCAGATCCCCTCGGTCCCAGGCCACCTCGATGGCGTGGCGGATGGCCCGCTCCACCCGGCTGGCGGTGGTGCCGTATTTCTTGGCTACCGCCGGATACAATACCTTTGTCACCGCGTTGATCACGTCCATATCCGCCACCGCCAGGCCGATGGCCTCCCGGAGGTACTGGTAGCCCTTGATGTGGGCGGGCACGCCGATGTCATGGATGATGGCCGTCACCCGGCGCTCCAGCTCCCGGTCGTCCCCGCTCTCCGGCCCCTCCTGGGCCGCCTGGCCGTGGGCCAGCTGACGGATCCGCTCAACCACCGCCGACAGCCGGCAGGGCTTGAGCATACAGTAGTCGCCCCCTCGCGCGGCCACCTGCTCGGCCAAGGCGGGAGCGGCAAAGGCGGAGAGCACCAGCATCCGGGGCCGCTCCTTCCCGAGGTGCTCCAGCACTTCCAGCCCATCCATGCCGGTGAGCATCAGGTCCATCACCACCACGTCTGGCCTGAACTGGTGCACCAGGCGCAGCAGCTCTTCCCCATCCCCGGTCTGTCCCACCAGCTCCAGGCCCGTCTCCCCATCCAGCATCTCCCGGAACAGCCCTCGAAACTCCTCCGACGCGTCCGCCAGCAGAATCCTAATTTGCTCGTCCATTGCCACAACCCTTTCCGGTCCCTGACCTGTGATGTTTTCCAGTTTTTTACTGTATCTCTAAAATACCACAGGATGTTCCACCTGACAAGGGCGTTTTACCAATTTCTTGTAATTATTTTTCGACAGCCCTGTCGCAATCTGGCGACAGCCCAGGGGGCTGAACCGTTGCTTACTGGCTGTTACTGGCTGTCACAGGACTGAAGCATCCGGCCGGCGTAGATGCCGTAGCCGCTGGTGGGGTCGTCTACCATCACGTGGGTCACTGCCCCCACCAGTCTCCCATTTTGCAGGATGGGGCTGCCGCTCATCCCCTGCACGATGCCGCCGGTGGTGTCCAGCAGACGCTGGTCGGTCACCTGGATGAGAAAGTCCCGGCAGTCGCTCTCGCTCTCAGGGTAGACCTTGACGATCCGAATGGTGTACTCCTCTACCTCTTGTCCGGAGATGTTGCTCAGGATGGTGGCCTCCCCTGCCTTGACCTCGTTGCGGGGGGCGATCTCCACCTCCTGGCCGCTCCAGCCGCCCCCTTCCGCCAGGGTGCCGAACACACCGCTGTCGGTGTTGGCGGACAGCTGGCCCAGGGTGACCTGGGTGTCAAAGGTCCCCTTGAGCTGCCCCGGCACGCCCCGCTTGCCCTGCTCCACGCCGCTGACGCTGGCAGGCAGGATGGAGCCGTGCTCCAGGGGCATGAGCAGGGCGGTGTCCACGTCGCTGATGCCGTGGCCTAAGGCGCCGAAGGCCCCCGTGTCGGGACAGTAGAAGGTCACCGTCCCGATGCCCGCCATGGAGTCCCGGATCCAGGCCCCCAGCTTATAGGCCCCGTCGGAGGCGCACAGCGCCGCCTGAGCGGTCAGCTGCACCTGCTTATCGTCCCGGATGGCCTGGATGCTCATGGACTGCCCTTCCAGCTGCTGGAGCAGGGCGGACACCTCCTCAATGGTATCCACCTCGGTGGAGTTGATATGGGTGATGACGTCCCCCTCCTTCAGCCCGCAGTCCTTGGCCGGGTTGACCATGCCGGTTTGGGTGTCGATCTCCGAAGTGCCCACCACCACAACGCCATCGGAGAACAGCTTGATACCCACGGCACGGCCCACCGGAACCACCGTGCGCGCGCTGGCCCGGGCGCTCAGAGGCCACAAGAGCGCCAGAGCCAGCAGGACCAGCAATCCCACCCGCAGCAGCGCCGTGCCCGTCCCTGCGGGCCTTGCTTCCTCGTTCAATCAAGCTCACCGCCTTTCCAAAAATAGTACGGGGCACGCCCCGCACTGTTAATATGGCGGGCCGGCCGCCCTTCCACCGTGGGAAAGTCAGGCGGGGCTGGCAGGGGGATGCTGCCTGTCTCCCCGGCCGGGCCGGATGCAGCGTTCATACTGGGAAAATCCCCTTGCCTTTCCATATTTTCCCCGCACCTGCCCGAGGGCGCTCCCCCTCAGTTTGCCCGCCCGCCCAGCGGGACAGCCGGGGGCGCGCCTGACAAGTTTTTCGTCGAATGGAAAAAATGCCCGGCCGGGAAACTCCCGACCGGGCTGATCCACCATCAAGCGGGCAAACGCCCCTTCACGGTTAGATGGATGATTATGCCTGGCGCGATTGCTGCAACAGGTCCAACACCTGGCGCACGTTCTTTTTTCCAAAGCTCACCTGTTCTCCCTCGTTGACCACCAGGCAGGGCACGCTCATCACCTGGTATTGGTCCCGCAGCTGAGGGAAGTGGTTCAGATCATAAACCTCGGCGGTGACCGCCTGGTTCTCCACCGCCACCCGCTGCACCGCCGTGACCAGCTCAGGGCACATGGTGCAGGACAGGGAGACCATCACCTGCAAACGAACCGGGCCGGCCAGTTCCCTGGCCCGGTCCAGCAGCTCAGGCTCCAGGGCCTGCCCGGGGCCGGCGGCGTTGTACAGGCCCAGCACGAAGCTGGTAAACTCGTGCCCGCCGGGCACGCCGTGGAAGGCCAAGCCCGTCCAGCTGCCGTCCGCCCGGTACACCCGGACGCAGGGACGCTGGTCCACCGCCTCCTCCCCCTCCCGCAGAGCGAGCTTGTCCGTCAGGGCGCACAGCTGCTCCACATAGCCCCTCAGCTCCCCGGAAAGTTCGCTCTCATCCAGGTACAGCCGCAGCTCCAGCGGGGCGGCCATGCGGGCGAACACCTCGTCCAGCTGCTGGCGCATCTCCGGGGTGAACAGGCCCGCCGTCTCCCCTTCCTCCGGTCGCTCATCGGCGGGGGCGGCGGGGATGCTGCTGGGCGGGGTTGGGATCAGGCCGGTGCGCTTTTGCATATCCGCGGCGTAGCGCTCCAGCTCGGTGGCCGCCAGCGCCCCATCCCCTACCGCCGTCACCACCTGGCGCAGGGGCTTGACGCACACGTCGCCGGCGGCGTATAGCCCCTCACAGCTGGTCTTCTGACCCTTGTCGGTGAGGATATACCCCTGCTCGTCACACTGGGCCAGCTCCCGCACCAGCTCGGTGGCGGGGGCGTAGCCAGCAAAGACGAACACACCGATGTTCTCCCCCTCCGGGGCCCGGTACTCGGTCACCTGGCCGGTCTTGTCATTGCGGTAGCGGATGAAGTTCAGGCTGTCCCCGCCGCCCACCTCCTCCACCTGGGTGTCAGTGAGCACGGTGATTTTCTCATGCTTCCGGGCGGGCTCGGCCACGGCGGGGGCGCAGGTGAAGTCCTCCTCTCGGATGAGGATGGTCACATGGCGGGCGTACTTGGTGAGAAAGACGCTCTCCTCCGCGGCGGCAAAGCCGCCCCCCACCACGAATACCTCCTTGCCGGTGAAAAACTCCCCGTCACAGGTGGCGCAGTAGGCCACGCCTCGGCCCCGGAACTCCTCTTCCCCCTGGAAGCCGATCATCCTGGGATGGGCGCCGGTGGCCAGCAGCACGCCAAAGCAGCGCAGCGGCCCCCGGGTTGTCTGCACCGTTTTCACCGCTTCGGACAGCTCCAGCCCGGTGACCTCCCCCAGCAGGAACTGCGCGCCAAAGCTCTGGGCCTGGGCCCGCATGGTGTCGGTGAGCTGGACCCCGCTGGCCCGCCCCACGCCGGGATAGTTGACCACCTCGTGGGTGATGGTGATCTGGCCGCCGAAGCGCTCCTTTTCCACCACCACCACCCGGTAGCGGGCCCGGGCCAGATAGAGCGCGGCCGTCAACCCCGCAGGACCGCCCCCCACCACCACCACATCGTAGAGGTCCTGGTCCACTCGGTCCATTACAGCTGACCCACCAGATCCAGGCTGGGCTTGAGGGTGGCCGCGCCGGGCTGCCACTTGGCCGGGCACACCTCGTCCCCGTGCTCGTGGACGAACTGGCAGGCCTGCAGCTTGCGCAGCAGCTCCTCAGCGTTGCGCCCCACGTTGCCCGCGTTCACCTCATAGGCCACGATCTTCCCCTCGGGATTGACGATGAAGGTGCCCCGCTCGGCCAGGCCGTCGGCCTCGATGAGCACCTCAAAGTCCTTGGCCAGGGTGTGGGTGGGGTCGGCCAGCATGGGGTAGTTGATCTTCTTGATGCGCTCGGAGGCGTCGTGCCACGCCTTGTGGACATAGTGGGTGTCGCAGGACACGGAGTACACCTCACAGCCGGCGCCCTGGAACTTGTCATACAGGTTGGCCAGATCCTCCAGCTCAGTGGGGCAGACGAAGGTGAAGTCCGCAGGGTAGAAGAAGAACACGTTCCACTTGCCCAGCACGTCCTTCTTGGACACGGATTTGAAGGCCCCCTGGTGATAGGCCTGCACGGTAAACTCGCCGATTTCCTTGTTGATCAGAGACATCTGTCATCCTCCTAAATGTGAGTTAATTTGGCGCCCTTTGGGGCGCACTTTAATTAGCAAAAGCTAACTCATATTCATTATATAGGATTTCCATCCCGCTGTCAAGGAAATTTTTGGCCATCAAACCCCCGTTAGGTCAAAGGCCGGGATGCACTCCCGCCCTGTGGCGGACAGCTCCTGGACATACCCTGGCAGGCCCAGGTTTTCCAGGTAGGCCCGGGCGGAGCGCAGCTCGGAGGGGCGCAGGGTGCGGTTCAATTCCGGGCGGCCGGGCAGCGTCCCCATAGGGGTGTACTGGGCCATCAGGGAGAACAGCACGCTGCCCCGGGGGAACTGCTCGGCCACCCAGTCCATCACCCGCTTGGCCTCCGCCACCCCGCCGGGCAGCAGCAAGTGGCGGATGAGCACCCCGCTCTTGAGTAGGCCGCCCTCCAGCCGGGCCGGCCCCCGCTGCCGGAACATCTCCCGGATGGCCGCCGTGGCCGCCTGGGGATAGTCCGCCGCCCCGGAGTAGCGCTGGGCCCGCTCCGGCGTGAGGTACTTCAGGTCGGGCAGGTAGACGTCCACCTTCCCGGTCAGCGCCCGAAGGGTGTCCACCCGCTCGTAGCCGCCGCTGTTCCACACCACCGGCAGCCCGCCAGGGACCGGCCGGGACAGCACCCGGGCCAGGATGTGACTGTACTGGGTGGGGGTGACCAGCTCCAGGTTGTGGGCTCCCTGGCCGGCCAGGTCCTGGAAGATGGCCCGGAGGCCGTCCTCGCTCACCGGCTTGCCAAAATTGCCGTGGCTGATGGGGCCGTTCTGGCAAAACACGCAGCCCAGGGTGCAACCGGAGAAAAACACCGTGCCCGCCCCCCGCTCTCCCGAGATGCAGGGCTCTTCCCAGCGGTGGAGGGCGGCCCGGGCCACCCGCAGGTCCTCAGGCATCCGGCACCAGCCCGCCCCGTGGCCCTCTTGGCGCACCGCAGCGCACCGCCGGGGACATAGCGAGCAGATCATGTCCGACCCACCGGCCCGTCCGGCCCCAGGTCCCCCGCCTTCCAGTGCCTGCGGCACAGGCCGATATAGCAGTCGTTGGCCCCCAGCACCACCTGGGCCCCCTGCTTGAGCACCACGCCCTGGGCGTCAAACCGGGCGTTGCACACCGCCTTCCGGCCGCACCAGCAGATGGTCTTGACCTCCTCAATCACGTCCGACCAGGCCAGCAGCGCCTCTGAGCCGGGGAACAGGTCCCCCTTAAAGTCCGCCCGCAGCCCATAGCAGATGACGGGCACGTCCAGCTCGTCCACCAGGTCGGTGAGAAAACGCACCTGGTCCCGGGTGAGAAACTGCGCCTCGTCTACGATGACGCATTGGTAAGCACGGATCTCCTCCCGGCCCATCTCCTCCAGCTGCTCAAACCAAACGCAGGGATGGCGCAGGCCAATGCGGGAATTGACCACCTGTTCCCCCTCCCGCTGGTCCAGCATGGGCTTGACCATCAGGGCCCGTTGGCCCCGCTCCTCATAGTTATAGCGCACCATCAGGGCGTTGGCCGACTTGCTGGAACCCATCACCCCATAACGGAAATACAGCTTTGCCACAGCCTATCCTCTCCCTTCCGATCCTTCGCTCAGCCGCCCCTCCACCACCCGCCGGGCCCCCTGAAAGGCATTGGGGATGGGGTAACGGCCCTTCCAATCGGCCAGGTCGGCCCACACCCAGCCCTCTGGCAGACGGTCGTCCAGGGCGTTCACCGCCTGGAAGTCCAGATGCCACTCCACATGGGTGAAGATGTGCTTGCCCCGGCCGGCGGGCTCCTGCCCCTCCGCCCGGATGCCCCAATCCACCGGGAGCGGCCCCGCCCCCGGCTCGTTGGGGTACTCCCACAGCCCCGCCAGCAGCCCCTGGTCCGGCCGGCGGCGCAGGGCCACCGCCCCCCGGTGGAAGATCAGCCACACGGTGCGCCCCTCCACCCGGCGCGCCTTTTTGGCCGCCTTCACCGGCAGCTCCCCCGTCCTTCCATCCCGCCGGGCCACGCAGAAGTCCTGGGCTGGGCAGCGCTGGCACAAGGGCGCCCCGTTGGGCAGGCATACCGTGGCCCCCAGGTCCATCATGGCCTGGGTGAACCGCCCCGGGGCCTGCAGGGGGATAACCTGCTCCAGCGCCTGGGCGATCCGCCGCTTGGTGGCCTGGGCGGCGATGTCCCCCTCGTCCCCCGTCAGGCGGGTGACCACCCGCAGCACATTGCCGTCCACCGCCGCCCGGGGCTGGCCAAAGGCGATGGAGCAGATGGCCCCCGCGGTATAGTCCCCCACCCCCTTCAGCGCCCGCACGCTGGCATAGTCGGAGGGAAAGACCCCCCCGTGCTCGTCCAGGATCTGCCGGGCTGCGGCCTGGAGGTTCCGGGCCCGGTTATAGTACCCCAGCCCCTGCCACAGCTTCATCAGCCGGTCCTGGGGCAGGGCGGCCAGGGCGGCCACGTCCGGGGCGGCCTCCAGAAAGCGCTGGTAGTAGCCCAGCACGGCAGCCACCCGGGTCTGTTGCAGCATGATCTCGGACACCCACACATGATAGGCGGTGGGATCCTCCCGCCAGGGCAGGGTGCGGGCGTTGTCCCGGTACCACTCCAGCAGCGGGATGGGCAGTTGTTCCAGCGGCGTCATAGGCCACCTCCCCACAGGGTTCCGGCGCGGGGCAGCGCGCCGAGTCTTTCGCCATGGTACCACAATTCCCCTCCTTTTTCAACGCTCCACCACCCGATCTCCTCCAGTCCCGGCCTGTTTTTTCCTCCCCGCCGTTTCGGCAAGTTTCTCCGCCCCCGGGCGGTATAATCTCGTCAAATCCCTTCAGGAGGACAAGCCATGCCCATTACAGTCAGTCGCCAGCCGGAGGGCGCCACCATCGCCCTGGCCGGTGAGATCGACCACCACGGCGCCCGGGCCATGATGGCCCAGCTGGAGGACGCCATCGCCAGCACCCTTCCCCTGCGCCTGACCCTGGACCTGTCGGGCGTCACGTTCATGGACAGCTCGGGCATCGCAGTGCTGATGCGGGCCCTGCGGCAGATGCAGCAGCTGGGGGGCTCCCTGCGGGTGACCGCCATCCCCCTTCAGGCCCGGCGGGTGCTGGACGCGGCCGGCGTGGGCCGGCTCATCACTTTGGAATAAGGAGGGCTACATAGTGAAAGCCATCGACCAGACCACCATCGTCTTCTCCTCCCGCTCAGCCAACGAGGGGTTTGCCCGGGCCTGCGCCGCCTGCTTCGCCGCCCAGCTGGACCCCACCCTGGACGAGGTGGCCGACATCAAGACCGCCGTGAGCGAGGCGGTGACCAACGCCATCGTCCATGCCTACCCAGACCGGCTGGGCCGGGTCACCCTGCGCCTGCGCCTGCTGGAGGGAAACCAGCTGGAGATGCAGGTCAAGGACGCCGGTGTGGGCATCCCAGACATCGAGCAGGCCCGCACCCCCCTGTTCACCACCGGCAGTGAGGAGCGCTCGGGCATGGGCTTTACCATCATGGAGAGCTTCATGGATGCGCTGAAGGTGCGCTCTGAGCCGGGCAAGGGCACCACCGTCACCATGCGTAAGCGGATCGCCCGCCGGGCGGGCGGGGCGCGGTGAGGGGGCTGGACACCCCCTCCCTGCTGGAGGCCGCCCGGCAGGGCGACAACGACGCCTGCGAGCGGCTGCTGCTGGACAACAGTGGACTGATCTGGTCGGTGGCCCGGCGGTACTATGGCCGGGGGGTGGATCCAGAGGACCTGTACCAGCTGGGCTGCCTGGGTTTCCTCAAGGCCGTGCGGGGTTTTGACCCGGACTACGGCACCCAGTTCTCCACCTACGCCGTGCCCAAGATCGCCGGGGAGATCCGGCGCTTCCTCCGGGACGACGGGGTGGTGAAGGTCAGCCGGGGGATGAAGGAGCGGGCGGCCGCCCTGCGCCAGAGCCGGCAGGAACTGGGCCACCGGCTGGGCCGGGAGCCCACCCTCTCCGAGCTGAGTGTCGCTACCGGGCTGGAGCCGGAGGAGATCGCCGCGGCGGACACCGCCGTTCTCAGCGTGGCCTCCCTGCAAAGCGAGAGCGGCGAGGACGGGTTCACCCTGGAGTCGGTGCTGGGCTCGGACGGCATGGAGGAAGAAGTGGTGGAGCGGCTCACCCTGCGCCAGGCCATCGACGCGCTGCCTGAGCGGGAGCGCAAGGTCATCCTGCTGCGCTTTTACAAGAACCTCACCCAGGACCGGGTGTCCCGGGTGCTGGGGGTGAGCCAGGTACAGGTCTCCCGCATCGAGCGGCGGGCCATCGGGCACCTGCGCCAGGCCCTGTCGGAACACGAGGGGGAGGGATAGCCGGGCGGTCGGGTAGGGTGTGAGCCCTGCCTGCCGCCCGCTTTCCGTTTCCGGCCAGCCGGAGCGGAAGAATTTTCTTGCAAATTGCCCTGCTCCGTACTATGATAGAAGTACTGGCGGAGCGGGCCGTCCTTCCGGCCCCCTGCGCGATTTTGTGCTTTTCCGGAGAGGTCGACATGAATCACACCCTTTACATCGTGGTGCCCTGCTACAACGAGGAGGAGGTCCTGCCCGAGACCGCCGGGCGGCTGAAGGCCAAGTTGGAGCAGCTCATGGCCGCGGGCAAAGCCGGGCCCAAGAGCCGAGTGCTGTTTGTCAACGACGGCTCAAAGGACCGCACCTGGGAGATCATCTGCCGGCTGCACGCCCAGTCCCCCCTGCTGTGCGGGGTGGACCTGTCCCGGAACCGGGGGCACCAGAACGCCCTGCTGGCCGGGCTGATGACCGCCCGGGACAAGGCGGACGCGGTCATCTCCATGGACGCCGACCTCCAGGACGACGTGGAGGCGGTGGACGCCATGGTGGACAAGTTCCTCCAGGGGGTGGACATCGTCTACGGAGTGCGCAGCAGCCGGAATCGGGACAGCTTTTTCAAGCGCACCACCGCCGAGGCCTTCTACCGCCTCATGGACGCCATGGGGGCCGAGACGGTGTTCAACCACGCCGACTACCGCCTGATGTCCCGGCGGGCGCTGGACGGGCTGGCCCAGTTCCAGGAGGTTAACCTGTTCCTGCGGGGCATCGTGCCCATGATCGGCTACCGCACCGACGTGGTGGAGTATCAGCGGGGGGAGCGCTTTGCCGGGCAGAGCAAGTACCCCTTGAGAAAAATGCTGGCCTTTGCCCTGGAAGGGATCACCTCCCTGTCGGTGCGCCCCCTGCGGCTGATCACCGCCCTGGGTTTCCTGGTCTTTCTGGTCTCGCTGGTGATGATCGCCTACAACGTGGCCCGCTGGATCGGCGGCAACACCATCACCGGCTGGGCCAGCCTGGCCTGCTCCATCTGGCTCATCGGCGGGCTGATCCTGCTGGCCCTGGGGGTAATCGGCGAATATGTGGGCAAACTCTACCTGGAGAGCAAGCACCGGCCCCGGTTCCTCATCCGGCAGGTGCTGGGAGATGCGCGGGATGAAGAAGAGACTGCTTGACCCCACGGTCTGGAAGTTTTTGCTGGTGGGGGCCCTCAACACCCTGGTGGGCTCGGGGGTCATGTTCCTGCTGTACAACCTGGCCCACGCGGGCTACTGGCTGTCGGTGGGCGCCAACTACCTGGCCGGTGGGGTGGTGAGCTTCCTGCTCAACAAGTACTTCACCTTCCAAAACCGGGATCGCTCCGCCGCCCAAGTGGCTCGCTTTGCCCTCACGGTGGCCGTGTGCGCCCTGATCGCCTATGGCCTGGCCCGTCCCCTGGTGGGCTGGGCGCTGGCGGGGTATGGGCCCGCCGTCCGGGAGAACGGGGCGATGCTGGCCGGTATGTTCCTGTACACCGCCCTGAACTATTTCGGCCAGCGCTACTTCGCCTTCCGCCCCATCCCAGAGGGCTAACTGCCCTATTTCCCCCTTCCCTCTTGCATTTTTCGCCCCTCCGTCATAGAATAAAGACGAACATCCCCCCATCCCCCCGTGAGGTATGTGAAAAGGAGGTTTTTTCATGAGCATTGATTTTGACCGTCTGAAGGAGCGCGCCGGCGAGCTGGCCCAGGCCGGGGTATCCAAGGCCAAGGAGCTGACCGACGCGGGCATGGCCAAGGCCAAGCAGCTAACCGAGATCGGCAAGCTGAAGGTGCGCAACTCCAGCGAGCGGGACGCCATCCGCCGGGCCTATACAGAGTTGGGCAAGCTGTACTACGCCGAGCGGGGCTCCGCCCCCGAGCCCGGCTATGCCGACCTGTGCCAGAAGGTGAGCCAGGCCCGGGCCAGGATCGACTACAACAACGAGCGGATCGCCGACATCAAGGCCGCCGGCCAGCTCACCGACCAGGAGGTGGAGGGCGCCTGCTATGAGGAGGACAGCAGCGCCAGCCCATCGGAGGATGACGGCCAGGCGTAAGGCCCAAGCCCAGACTTGGACCGCGGCATCAAGGCAAGAAGGCGCCCTGCCCCCCTGGGGGGCAGGGCGCCTTCTTGCCTCAAATAGCCGAATGGAAACCAGCTTCCCTTTCCAAACGCTTCACATCTCCCGCCGGCCCTCCAGGGCCCGGGTCAGAGTGGCCTCATCGGCAAACTCCAGGTGGCTGCCCACCGGGATGCCGTAGGCCAGCCGGGTCACCTTCACCCCAAAGGGCTTGACCAGCCGGGACAGGTACATGGCGGTGGTCTCCCCCTCCGTGTCCGGGTTGGTGGCCATGATGACCTCCCGCACCTGCCCGTCGGCCAGGCGCTGGGTGAGCTGGGTGACCCGCAGATCGTCTGGGCCCACGTGGCTCATAGGGGAGATCACCCCGTGGAGCACGTGGTACACCCCCTGGTACTCCCGGGCCCGCTCCATGGCCACCACATCCTTGGGATCGGCCACCACACAGATCAGCCCTTGGTCCCGCCGGGGGGAGGCACAGATGGGACAGGGCCCCTCTCCCTGGGTCAGGTTCTGGCACACCGGGCAGCAGGAGATGCCCGCCTTGGCCTGCACGATGGCGTCGGCAAATTCCTGGGCAGCCTGATCAGGCTGGTTGAGCAGATAGAAGGCCAGGCGCTGGGCGCTCTTGCGCCCCACGCCGGGCAGCTTGGCAAACTGCTCCACCAGCCGCTCCAGGGCGGGGGGGAAATAGTCCATAGGTTTCACCTCCACATCCGCAGGGTGCGGACAGTTGTCTGCTCAGCCCGCCGCTCCCTCCCGCAGGGCGGCGATGGCCAGCTCAATATCAGGCGCACCGTACACCGAGGAGCCGGCTACCAGCACGTTGGCCCCCGCCTGGACCACCTTCCGGGCTGTGACGGGGTTGATGCCCCCGTCCACCTCCAGCTGGCAGGCGGGGTTGTATTGGTCGATGAGCCGGCGCACCTGGCTGATGGTATCCAGCTGCCGCTCCAGAAAGGGCTGGCCGCCAAAGCCGGGCTCTACCGTCATCACCAGCACCATGTCCAACCGCTCCAGGTAGGGCAGCACCGCCTGGGCCGCGGTGATGGGCCGCAGGGCCACCGCCTTGCGCACCCCGCACTCCTCCATCAGCTCCAGCGCCCGGGTGATGCCAGTGGGGTGGTCGGCCTCCAGGTGGACGCTGAGCAGGTCCGCCCCCGCCTGGGCAAAGGCCTTGATATAGCGCGCCGGCTTGTCGATCATCAGGTGGACGTCCAGCACCATGTCGGTGTGGCTCCGGATAGACTTCACCACCGGCACTCCCACGGTGAGGTTGGGCACAAAGGCCCCGTCCATCACATCCACATGGACCCAGTCGGCGGTGCGGATCCTGCTCAACTCCTGGGCCAGATTGCAAAAATCGGCCGACAGGATAGAGGGGGCGATCTTTACCATTGGTTTCCTTCCTTTCCGCCCCATCCGGGGGCTCTCCCAGGGCCCGGCGGACCGGCCTGGCGCGCACCGGGCGGCCGGCGCCCTCATAGGATACAGCACGCGGAAGTCGCCGCCGGCAGGCCGGGGGGCTTCCCGCCTCTCCCGCTCGCCCCCGGCGCTGGCCGCCGCGGCGTGCCGCACCTGAATAGCCGTCCGGCGGGGCTTGCGCCCCGCCGGGCGGCACTGTGCTGCCCGCCCGCTCCCATCCCAGACCCGGCCCGCTATCCGTACAGGTTGCCGGGCATGACCTCCTGGGCGTCATATCCCGCCCGGCGCAGGCTGGCCAGGATCTCCTCCTTGTGGGCCTTTCCAAAGGCCTCCAAGGTCACCTTCAGCTCCACGCCGGACTGACGGTTGATGTTGACAAACTGGTTGTGGTCCAGCCGAATGATATTGCCGCTCTCCCGGGCCACCAGGTCGGCCACCCGCAGCAGCTCTCCAGGCCGGTCGGGCAGCTGCACCGAAAAGGTGAAGATCCGGCTGCGGTTGATCAGCCCGTGCTGCACCAGAGAGGAGACGGTGATCACATCCATGTTGCCCCCGGACAGGATGGGCACCACGTTGCGGCCCTTGCAGTCCAGATGGTGCAGCGCCGCGATGGTCAGCAGCCCGGCGTTCTCCACCACCATCTTGTGCCGCTCCATCACGTCCAGGAACGCGTCCACCAGTTCCCCGTCCTCGATGGTGAGGATCTCATCCACATTTTTCTGGATATAAGGAAACACTTGCTCCCCTGGGGTCTTAACCGCCACGCCGTCGGCGATGGTCTCCACCTGGGGCAGGGTGACCACATGGCCCGCCTCCAGGCTGGCCTTCATGGAGGCCGCCCCCGCCGGCTCCACCCCGATGACCTTCACCTGGGGATTGAGCAGCTTGGCCAGGGTGGACACCCCGGCCGCCAGCCCGCCCCCTCCCACAGGTACCAGGATCATATCCACGTCAGGCAAGTCCTTGAAGATCTCGTAGGCAACGGTGCCCTGCCCTGTGGCCACAGTGAGGTCGTCAAAGGGATGTACATAGGTCAGCCCCTCCTCCTGGCTGAGCTGGGCGGCCAGGGCGGCCGCGTCGTCAAAGGTCTCCCCCTGGAGAATGACCCGGGCGCCGTAATCCTTGGTGTTATTCACCTTCACCAGGGGGGTGGTGGTGGGCATGACCACGGTGGCGGGAATGCCTGCGGACTGGGCCGCGTAGGCCACCCCCTGGGCATGGTTACCCGCCGAGGCGGTGACCAACCCCCGCTCCTTCTCCTGCTGGGTCAGGGTGGAGCACTTGAAATAGGCCCCCCGGATCTTGTAGGCCCCGGTGACCTGCATATTTTCCGGCTTGATGTACACCTGGTTGCCCGTGGCTTTGGAGAAAAAGGGGCTGTGGATCAGGTCGGTGGGGTGGAGCACCCCGTCCAGCACCCGGCGGGCAGCTTTGAAATCTTCCAACGTCATCACGATAGCTGGGCCTCCTCACCCATCGGCGGCACAGCTGCCTGCCCGCGGATGGAAGAAATCACGATTATTTTTACATTCTACCCCAAGGCAGCCGGGAAGTCAATGCCGGCCCCTGCCCCCTTTCCCTTGACAGCACTTACCAGCCTAAGGTACAATAGCGTTAAAGTGGGCGGCCGCACCGGCGAGCCGCACCATCTCCACGGGAAGGGGGGCTGTCCGATGGCCCATGTGCGGAAGAAGAGTGTGCTGCCCATTTATCTGATCGGCGTGGTCTGGCTGGCCTGGGCCGTCTTTGGCTCCCTGTCCCGGCCCGTGGATTACCTGCTGGCCGCCCTGGTCTCCGCCGCGGCCTACTTCCTGGGCAAGATGATCTTCCCCGACCGGGGCTATGACCTGCCCGGCTCGGAGCCGGATGCCCCCCAGGAAACGTCGGATGCGCCCCGGCAGCAGGCCCCCGCCCAGCCCACGTCCACCGGCAACCCGGAGATCGACCAGCTCGTCGCCGAGCGGGACCGGGCCTTGAGCGAGATGCGCAGGCTCAACGACACCATCGAGGATCCCCTCATCTCCGACCAGATCGACCACCTGGAGTTGGTAACGGAGAAGATCATCGGCGCGGTGGTGGAAAAGCCGGCCAAGCTTCCCCAACTGCGGCGGTTCCTCCACTACTACCTGCCCACTACCCTGAAGCTGCTCAACGCCTACGACCGGATGGACGCCGCCGGGGTGTCGGGAACCAACATCGACGGGGCCAAGGGCAAGATCGAGCAGATCATGGGCGCCATCTGCCAGGCCTTTGACAAGCAGCTGGACGCGCTGTACGGCGCGGAGGCGCTGGACATCTCCACCGACATTGCCGTGCTGGAAAACCTGCTGGCCCAGGAGGGGCTGGCAGGGCCCACTCTGCCTCCCCAGGAATGAGCCCTTCCAGGCCGGCACACCCCACCACCCAGATACGAACAGGAGGACCTATCATGGATGAAAAGACGGATCTGACCCCGGAGCTGACCCTGACTCCCGATCTGGGCGCCGCCGCCCAAGCCCAGGCCACCGCTCCCGAGGCGCCCGCACCGTCCACCCAGCCCGGGCCGGCCGCCGATCCCGCCCGGGACACCGTGGCCGCGCAGCTGGACGAGAGCCAGCTGAGCGAGGCCGAGCGGAAGATGGTGGACGAGTTTGCCCAGAAGATCGACATCACCGACTCCACCGTCGTGCTCCAGTACGGCGCGGCCGCCCAGAAGAACATCGCCACCTTCTCGGAAAACGCGCTGAACAATGTGCGCACCAAGGACCTGGGGGAGGTGGGCCAGGCCCTGTCCTCCCTGGTGGTGGAGCTGAAGACCTTCGGCCAGGAGGAGCGGGGGGGCATCTTCGGATTCTTCCAGCGCAAGAAGAACGAGGCCATGGCCCTGAAGGCCAGCTATGACAAGGCCGAGGTCAATGTGGATAAGATCGCCGCCATCCTGGAAAACCACCAGGTGACCCTGATGAAGGACATCGCCATGCTGGACCAGATGTACGATCTGAACACCAAGTACTTCAAGGAGCTGACCATGTATATCCTGGCCGGGCGCAAGGCGCTGGACAGGGCCCGCAGCGAGACGCTGGAGCAGTTGCGCCAGAAGGCTGCCCAGACCAACGCCCAAGAGGACGCCCAGGCCTATAACGACTACGCCAACCTGTGCAACCGCTTTGAGAAGAAGCTCCACGACCTGGAGCTGACCCGGATGATCTCCATCCAGATGGGGCCCCAGACCCGGATGATCCAGAACAACGACACCCTTATGCTGGAGAAGATCCAGTCCTCCCTGGTCAACACCATCCCCCTGTGGAAGAGCCAGATGGTGTTGGCCCTCGGTTTGGAGCACTCCCGCCAGGCCACCGCCGCCCAGTCGGCGGTCACCGATATGACCAACCAGCTGCTGCAAAAGAACGCGGATATGCTCAAGATGGGCACCTTGGAGACCGCTAAGGAGGCCGAGCGGGCCGTGGTGGACATCCAGACCCTCCAGCACACCAATCAGCAGCTCATCTCCACCCTGGACGAGGTCATGCAGATCCAGCAGGACGGCGCGCAAAAGCGCAAGGAGGCCGAGCTAGAGCTGGGGCGGATCGAGGGTGAGCTGAAGCAGAAACTGCTGGAGCTGCGGGGCTGATCCCGCTGCGTGGGAAAGGAGCCGCCTATGCGCTTTTTCAGAAAGCAGGGTGTGGCCTGGATCATGACCATCCTGATGGTCCTGTTTGCCATTGGTTTTGGCCTGGCCAAGGCCCGTGTCTCCCCCAGCGGGCAGCAACCCGGGCAGGCGGGCAGCTACTCTTATTATGTCTACGACGACGCCGGTGTGCTGGACGCGGGAACGGAGGAGTCCTTGCGGGCGCGCAACCGCCAGCTTGATGCCCGCATGGGAGTGGTCATCGCCTGCGTCACCACCAACTATGGCCGGGACGACCTAGGTTCCTTTGCCATGGACTATGCCCAGGACATCGGCCTGGGCTCCCACGATTTCATCGTGGTACTGGACATCTCCGGAGAAAACTACTGGCTGATTCAGGGCAGCGGCCTGGTGGGGCTGTTCTCCGATGACGACTGCCAGTCCTATGCCTGGGACTACATGGAGGAGCCCTTTGCCCAGGGCGATTACGACGCCGCCCTGCTCAACCTCACCCAGGCCCTGGCCGGCTGGTACGCTGATCACGACCTGAATTGACACGCCCAGATAAGGAGAATGCTATGGAACTGCTGATCGGGATCATTGTCCTGGTGATCGTGGTGCTGGCGCTGATGGAGGGCGCCCACCGCCGCCGCTACCACAGCGGCTACTACGGGCCCAACTATATCTATCGACCCTTCTTTATCTTCCGTCCCCGTCCTCCCCGTCCCCCACGACCCCACGGCCGGCCCTTCGGAGGCCCCCGTCCCGGACCTGGGCCTCGCCCCGGTCCTCGCCCCGGCCCCAGGCCGGGCGGGTTTGGCGGCGGGCGTCCCTTTGGCGGGGGCGGCCGGCCCGGCGGGTTCGGTGGCGGGCGCTCCTTTGGGGGCGGCGGTCGCCGGGGCGGCTTTGGCGGGGGCCGGTCCTTCGGCGGGGGCGGCCGAGGCGGCTTTGGCGGCGGTAGGGGCGGCGGGCGGCGGTAAGTTTCCCTTGCGCCGGTCCCCTCTCCCAGCCTGATGGGGCGCTTTCTCCCTCAACTTCTGCCCCCCTTTGGGGCTGGGAAACATGAAACGTTCTGCACCTGAACGCAAAAAAGCTGCGGAGCCGCTCTCCCCATTAGGAGAGCGGCTCCGTTTTTGATGTCTCCTTCCCTGTCCGGCTTCCTTTCCCCTCCTCCTCACTGAGGGGGCGGCGGCGGTGCGTCCGGGGAGCCCAAGCGGGCAAAGGCAGACGCTGCATCCCCCCAAACACCGCGTCCTTCAGCCTGGGGTAGGTCTTGGACAGCTGGGCCACCAGCTCCTTCACCTCCTGCCGTCGGGTGCTGCCGTCGGCGGGGCATGGGTTGTGGACGATGGGCAGGGCGTGTCGCCGGGCTGCATTGCGGATCATCCCCTCCCCACAGTACAGCAGGGGCCGGATCTGGATGACGCCCGTCCGATCCAGGTCAGTCACCGGCTGGAAGCAGGACAGGCGTCCCTCATAGAACAGGGAGAGGAAAAAGGTCTCCACCGCATCGTCGAAGTGATGGCCCAGGGCGATCTTATTCAGCCCCAACTCCCCCATGGCGTTGTGGATGGCCCCCCGGCGCATCTTGGCGCACAGGGAGCAGGGGTTCTTCTCCTTCCGAACCTCGAAGAGAATGGGGAAGATCTCCGTCTGAACCAGGTGATAGGGCACCTCCAGCTCCCAGCACAGCTGGGCCACTGGGGCAAAGTCCATCTCAGGCGCGCCGGGATGGACGGTGATGGCGTGCAGCTCGAAGGGCAGCGGGTAAAACCGGCGCAGCTTGGCCAGGGCACACAGCAGGGTGAGGGAATCCTTCCCCCCGGACACCCCCACGGCGATCCGATCCCCAGCCTGAATCATCTCATAGTCCTCCACACATCGGCGCAGACGGGACAGAATCGCTTCCATGGGCAGCCCTCCCAAGTAAAAATCAAAATGAGTATTCAAGCAATTACACGAGATAACCAGGGTATTTTGAAGCATATTTCAGAACAGCGCAAAAAAGCTGCTTTGACGGTTGACAGGGTGGAACGATGGCATTATAATACAAGACGCTTCGTTTTGTAAAGCAGGGCCCTGCCCCCTGCCGATTCGGAACCCATCACATCAATCAATGGAGGAACCCATTATGTCTACCTTTATGGCAAACAAGGGCAACATCCAGCGCAAATGGTATGTGCTGGACGCTGCCGGCAAGCCGCTGGGCAAGACTGCCGCCACCGCTGCGGTGCTGCTGCGGGGTAAGCACAAGCCCGAGTATACCCCCCATGCCGACTGCGGCGATTTCGTGATCGTCATCAACGCGGACAAGGCGGTGCTGACCGGCAAGAAACTGGATCAGAAGTACTACCGCACCCACTCCGGCTGGGTGGGCGGGCTGAAGGAGACCAAGTACCGCACGCTGATGCTCACCAAGCCCGAGCTGGCCATGAAGGTGGCCGTGCGGGGCATGATGCCCCGCAACATCATCACCAAGGATTCCCTCACCCGCCTGAAGGTCTACCGCGGCGGCGAGCACAAGCACGCCGCCCAGAAGCCCGAGGCCTGGAGCGCGGAATAAGGAGGTAAGCGACCATGTATAAGAGCAAGAGGCCCTATCACTATGGCACCGGCCGTCGGAAGTCCTCCGTGGCCCGGGTGCATCTGATCCCCAACGGCACCGGCGCCATCACCATCAATGGCCGGGACATCGAGGAGTACTTCGGCCTGGAGACCTTGAAGATGGTGGTGCGCCAGCCGCTGAACACCACCAGCACCCTCGGCCGAGTGGACGTGGAGGCCACCGTAGCCGGCGGCGGCGTCACCGGCCAGGCCGGCGCGCTGCGCCACGGCATCGCCCGGGCTCTCCTGGAGATGGACCCTGAGTTTCGCGCCGCGCTGAAGTCCGCCGGCTTCCTCACCCGCGATCCTCGCATGAAAGAACGTAAGAAGTACGGCCTCAAGGCTGCCCGTCGCGCTCCGCAGTTCAGCAAGCGCTAAA
>DSLFC04102__coassemble_678_pt1 | contig 36179 bp, 33 predicted proteins | sample DSLFC04102__metabat2_low_PE_028 | metagenome-assembled genome bin DSLFC04102
TAGGCAACCAAATGCAGCGCTCAGGTTCCATAGTGATCGTGGAACGCAGTATATGTCCTATGCGTTCGTTCACCTGTTGGAGGACTTTGGAGTAGAACAGTCTTTTTCCCGAACAGCTCGCCCCCATGACAATGCGGTTGCGGAAGCGTTCTTTTCCATTTTCAAAAAAGAAGAGTTATACCGCAGACACTATACGTCGGAAGCGGATCTGATGAGTGGAATCGCCCATTTTATCGCCTTCTACAATACCGAACGTCCTCATTCTACCCTACAATATAAAACTCCGGAACAGACAGAGCAGGATTACTGGATCAAAGAAAAGGAATCCGCAAAAATATGAGAATTCCGGGTTCGGATTTGACTCTTTTTCATTTTTGCATTTCAGTTTTTCCATTTTTCTTTTTGAATGTCCTATTTCTACAAAAGAGGGCGACCACGGAAACGTGGCTTGAATCCTCGGTTTTCGGCATAGAAAAAGAGGGCGAAATTTGGATATCTCATTTTTGAGTTCCAAATTTCGCCCTCTGTTCATATGGTGCCGGTGGCGGGACTCGAACCCGCACGCCATCGCTGGCAATGGATTTTGAATCCACCTCGTCTACCAATTTCAACACACCGGCAGATGCGAGGAGCATTATACCCCAAAACCGGAAAAAAGGCAAGAGAAAAAGTCTCACCCCTCCTGCCCGGTCAGATCCAGGTCCTCCAGCGAGAGGGTCATCAACGCCTGCTTCCCCGGTGCCGCCATCCCCGCCAGCCGGTTTGCCTGCCGAGCCACCGCCGTCTCAAACACGTTGCGCACGTCCCGGGCGTTGCCAAAGTGCTCGTCCCGGTGGTCATACATCTTCTGAAAGGCCCGCCGGGCGGCCTTGGCCGCGTCCTCGTCCAAGGTATAGCCGTTGCGCTCACACAGGCCGCAGAAGATTTCCATCAGCTGCTCCCCCCGGTAGTCCTCAAAGTAGAAATACTTGTTGAACCGGCTCTCCAGACCGGGGTTGGCGTGGATGAAGTTCTGCATCAGCCGGGTGTATCCGGCCACAATGACGATTAGGTCGTCCCGGTGGTCCTCCATCCCCTTGAGCAGCACCTCGATGGCCTCCCGGCCAAAGTCGTTGGGGGCCTCCTGGTTGGCCAGGGCATAGGCCTCGTCGATAAATAGCACCCCGCCCTGGGCCCTTTGGATCACCTCCTGGGTCTTCAGCGCGGTCTGCCCCACAAAGCCAGCCACCAGCCCCGACCGGTCCACCTCCACCAGCTGCCCCTTGCTGAGCACACCAATGGCGTGGTAGATCCGGGCCAGCAGCCGGGCCACCGTGGTCTTGCCCGTGCCCGGATTGCCCAGGAACACCAGGTGCAGGGACAGCGGCGGGACGGGCAGCCCCTCCTGCTGGCGCAGCTTGCGCACCTTGACCAGGTTGATCAGGCTCCTCACATCCTCCTTGACCTTCTCCAGCCCGCACAGCCCGTCCAGCTCGGCCAGCAGCGACTCCACCGTTTCCTTGGGAGGCGCGTCCTCCTGATCCGCCAGCCGGTCCGGCCCCTCCGGCTGGGGCCGCCTGGCAGGGCCGGGCATATCCGGGGCGGGGCGGGTCACAAAGTCCCGCACATCCAGCTCACCCCGCCCGCCAGGAAGCCCCGCCTGGTCGCAGTAGGCGCTCAGCGAGTCGGCGCAGGCGTTGACAAACCCCGCCTCCCCCTCGCTCACCTTGCCGTCCACCGCCGCGAACAGCAGCAGCATCAGGGTGAAGGTATCCACAAAGCGGCGGCTGTACCCGCTGCCCAGCTCCAGGTCAGCCCGCACCATCCTGCGGAAGAAACCGGGCAAGACAAAGCCGGAATATTCGCTCACCGCCGTGGCCAGCTCCCAGAACAGGGCGGTGGGCACCGGGTTGCCCTTGGCGTAGATGGCGTTGTAGCACTCCACGTACAGCGGTGTGATCCCCTCCTGGCCGGCCTGCCACACCCCGCAGGCGCAGTCCCTCAAAAACCCGTCCGACTCCCGTCCAAAGGCAACCCGGGCGGCGGGATCCCGCAGCTGGCGGCGGAAAGCAGTCATCGCCTCGTCATACTGTTTGTGCACAACGGCTGGGGTCATCGGCTGGGCCATGGCCGCACATCCTTTCCAGGGCCGCCGGGCGGCCGCCTTTTTGCCCCTCATTATACCCCCTTCCCAGCCGGTGCGCAAGCCCCGCCTGCACCGCGGGCTGCGGTCGCTCCATCGGTAGACATAATAAAAAAGGATTGACGGATTGGCTCGAACCGTGTAGTATTAAGAGTATGATCCGATCGACAATGGAGGGATCCCATATGCCCCGAAGAAGCAACCTGGAAGGTCTGCTCCACTGTGACGCCTGCGGGGAAGATTACAGCGCCACCTACAAGCGCTGCCCCTTTTGTGGCCAGCCGCCCCAGACCGCCCATCCTGCCCATGAGCTGCCCCACGACGTGCTGGACATGGACAGCGAGGACGGCGGGTATGTCTTTGACGGCCAGGGCGCCTTTGACGACGAGCCGTTCCCCGTTCGCCCGCCCCGACCAAAGGGGGGCAAGCGCCTGGCCTCCGGCGGCGCCCACCGCGCTGGGGCGCCGTCTCGCTCCACCCCTGGCCGGCGGGCGGCCGCCGCGCCCCCACCGGCCGGTCCAGGCGAGCCGTCTGAGCGCCGCGCGCCTGAGCCCATCAACTGGCCCCGGCTGATCACCTTCCTGTGCTCCCTGGTGATCATCGCCGCGGCGCTGGTCATCGTCTTTACCGTGATCTATCCCCAGCTGCGCCAGAGCTCCGAGACGACGGCCTCCGCTGATTCCAGCAGCCAGCAGCCCAGTTCCGGGCTGGCCAGTCTGTCCCTCAACACCGCCCAGCTCACCCTGTCCTCCGGCGGCAGCTATCAGCTCATCCTCTCCGTCCTGCCCGCTGACTGGGCTGGAGTGGCCGTCTGGTCCTCCTCCAATGATCAGCTGGCCATTGTGGACTCCACCGGCCGGGTGACCAACGTCAACCAGACCGCCTCCAGCGGCCAGGCCATCATCACCGTGGAGGCCGGTGGGCTGACCACCCAATGCGTCGTCACCTGCCAGGGGGCCGCTGTCGTAGCCAGCGATCCCCCGGTGGTTCCCACCCCGGTGGCCACCCAGCCTCCTATTGTCACCCAGCCCCCTGTCGTCAACACCCCTGCCCCCAGCGGGCTGGCCCCCGGCGATGACGCTGTGGTGGTCAACGCCGACAGCGGTCTGCGGGTGCGCTCCGGCCCGGGCACCACCTATGGCATCCTGGCCAGCCTGCTCAACGGCAACCGGGTCACCGTGTCCGCCAACGCAGGGGACGGCTGGTATGAGATCACCTTCTCCGGCCCCGGCGGGGAGACCACCACCGGCTATGTGCTGGGGGAGTATCTCTCCCCCGCCTGACCACGAGCCCATCACACTTTCAGGAGGTGGCGACCCATGCTTACCACCGATCACATCTGCGTCATGAACCTGGAGAACGCCATGCGGGGGGCTCGCAACCCCTTGAACAGCTGGGCCAGAAGTGACAGTGCCTACAGCCCCGCGGGGGAGTACGTGCTGGGGAAGAATGACCTGGATCTGGCCGTCCGGCTGTGCCGGGCGGGCAGCGATCACCGGAAGTTCATCCGTCAGATCCTGGTGTCCATGGACATCACCGCCCCTCTGTACTGGTGGAAGGAGTTTGACACCTACAAGGTTGGCACCGTTGCCAACTCCACCTCCACCATGCACAAGATCCATGCCGCCCCCTTCACCCTGGCCGACTTCAGCACCGACCACATGACCCCCCGCTCCCTGGAACAGTTTGAGGGGTTCATCGGCTACCTGGAACAGGTCCGCCTACGCTATCTGGACGGCAAGGACCGGGCAGACTGGTATGACCTGATCCAGCTGCTGCCCGCCAGCTATAACCAGATGCGCACCGTTTCCCTCAACTACGAGGTGCTGGCCACCATCTACTTCGCCCGCCGCAACCACAAGCTGGCCGAGTGGCATACCCTGTGCGATACCATCCTCACCCTCCCCTACGCCAAGCAGCTCATTGGCGCCTGCGGGAATGAGGATCTGGATTAAAGGCCGGGGGCCCGGCATATGCCGGGCCCCCGGCCTTCGCTCAGCACTCCGCCTGCTCCAGCAGGTTGGCCGCCCCATACCGCAGGCAGCGGTATAGCCGCTGCCTGCCCCGCTTGAGCGTTCTGGAGACGGTGGACTTATTCACCCCCAGCTTTTGGGCGATGGCCTCCATGCTCAAATTCTGGCCGTAGTAGAGCATCATGTACTCCCGCTGCCGGGGAGTGATGTCTTGACGCAGGGCATGGGTCAGGTTGCGCTTCAGCCGCCCGATCTGCTCCCGGTTGTCCTGGGCCATCATGGTGCTGTACACCGCCAAATCCACCATGCCAAAGGTGTTGTCATAGGAAATCTTCTTCATGCTCACTCCTCCTCTCTTCCTGTGCCTGCCCGCCGGTGGTGGCGGTAGTATCGCTGCAAGTGCCGGGCCACCGCCCGGGTCTCCCGGTACATCAGGCGCAGCGGGCGGATCCTGCCCTGGAGCTGCTGCCGGGCCAGTTCGTCCCCCGCCTGGCCCAGCGCCTGCTCCAACTCCACAATGCGTCCGCGCAGCACCATGGCCGCCGCCCCGTACTGCAGCCCCAGCTCATAGATGGTCATCTTCCCTCTCCTCCTTCCCTTCCCCCACCCGGCGCAGCCGGTGGGCAAACCGCCGGCGGGCATACCGCTCCAGGCATACCTCACAGACTTTCTGCCCCCTCCAGCAGAAAATAGGGCTCCCCCTGGTACAGCGCCCCCCGGCACAGACCGCAGCGCACCCCGCCCGGCGCCCCTGCCGCCCCTGTGGAGCCCCAGCCCCTTTTTTCCCTCCGCCTCCACAAAAGTGTTGACAAGCCCATGCCCTCCTGATATAATAATTTTCGCTGCAAATGTGAAGTGTGCTGTGTGCTGGTGTAGCTCAGCTGGTAGAGCAGCTGATTTGTAATCAGCAGGTCGGGGGTTCGAATCCGTCCACCAGCTCCAACTTCACTTGACAACTTCATAGGGAGGAGTACCCAAGTGGCCAAAGGGGACAGACTGTAAATCTGCTGGCTTTGCCTTCGATGGTTCGAATCCATCCTCCTCCACCAAGCCCGGAATCGCGAAAGCTTCAAAAGCTCAGAGATTCCGGGCATTATTCTTTTGTCTTTTCAAAGCATGGTAGAATAAATCCAATATTTGTTGCCAAGATATGGTCAGAGAAATGGCCCCCTCAGGGTTTGAACGCCCATCCGTCGGAATAGAACATCAGTTCTATTTCTTGACAAAGAATACCACCTCTCCCCCTTCCTGTCAAGCCCTCCGGCGCCCCCATCTGCTTGGCGCAGACCCAAATAACGGACTGCGCCCGCCGGCAGTTGCACCGCCTGGTGGCCAACCGCTAAGATTCACAATCCCTTTACAATTTGAAGGTTGACCGCCCTTTCCCAGGCGGGTATATTAAAAAAAAGCGGATGGGAGGCTACGATGAAGCATCGGACAAAAGTGGGCCTGCTGGGCCTGGCCATGGCGGGGGCGGGCTTCACCGGCGGCGTGACCGCCCTGGGCAACTATCTCTACAATCAGGTCATGGTGCCCAAACCCCGGGACCCGCAGCTGCTGGAGGACAATTCCGTCCTGTCCCAGGGCCGGCTTTGGGCGCGGACGGGGACAGGGTTCTGCCCGGTCACCATCCGCTCGGTGGATGGGCTGCTCCTGTGGGCAGCCCTGATCCCCGCCGCCGGGACGAGCCACCGCTGGGCCATCTGCCTGCATGGTTACCACGATACCCACGAGTCCATGGGAGCTATTGCTCGGCACTACCACGAGCAGGGTTGGAATGTGCTCTTGCCCGACCAGCGAGGCTATGGCAACAGCCAGGGCAGCTATGTGGGTTGGGGCTATGACGAGCGGCTGGACCTGCTGGGGTGGGTCAACCGCATCACCCGCCGGGATCCGGCGGCGAACATCGTGCTCCACGGGGTGTCCATGGGGGCGGCCACCGTGCTGATGGCTACCGGCGGCGTGCTGCCCCGGCAGGTGCGGGCCGCCGTGTCCGACTGCGCCTACACCTCCATTGAGGAGGAGATGCGCCATGTGCTCCACTCCAGTGTCCGCCGGCAGTTTTCCCGCCCGCTGCCCGCGCCTGGCAGCTTGCTCTTCTCCGCCCTGCGCAAGACCGTCCTGCGCCGGGCGGGCTATGATCTCAGGCACGCCGCCCCCATCCGGGCCGTCCCCCTGTCCAAGACGCCCACCCTGTTCATCCACGGCTCCGGGGACGACTTCGTCCCCGCCCCCATGATGGACCGCCTGTACCAGGCCGCCCGCTGCCCCAAGCGCCTGTTGTGGGTGCCCAACGCCGGCCACGCCCAAAGCGTGGGCGTCAACCCAGAGCTGTACTGGGACACGGTGGACGCCTTCCTCCAGGACTACTGCCCCCAAGGGCGGTGAGCGCCCCTCCCTTGACAAATCTGGGCCCTTGGGCTATACTCAGGGACGGCGCTGTCAGAAGCGGCGTCCGGAAGTTGAAACTTCCCCCATCCTGATCCCAGATGTTTCCCATCGTATGCCAAGCGGCGTACAGTCCCTTCTGAAGGAGGGCTGTGCGCCGCTTTTGATTTTGCCAGGTGAGGTGCCCATGCAATGCGTCTGAATCGCCCATTCCCCCGCCAGTCCCCCAATATGCCCCTGATCCTCTCCCTGCTGGCCGTCGCCGCAGGGGTCACCTTGATCGTCGCCACCGGACTTGGCCCGGTGGCCGTCTCCCCGGTGACCACCGCCAAGATCCTGCTCCATCAGATCCCTGCGCTGGGCGGGGGGATCGCTCAGACGTGGGAGGTGCTGGAGCAGAACATCGTTCTGGGCCTGCGCCTGCCCCGGGTGTGCCTGGGGATGATCGTGGGCGCGTCCCTGTCCGTGTGCGGCGTCACCATGCAGGCCCTGGTGCGCAACCATCTGGCCGACCCCTTCATCCTGGGCGTCTCCAACGGCGCATCGGCCTTTGCCACCCTTGGGATGCTGTTTGGCGCCTTCTCGTTCCTGGGTACCTACTCCCTGGCCATCAGCGCCTTCCTGGGCGCTGCCGTCACCATCCTCTTCGTATACGCCATCTCCCGGGTCCGGGGCCGGATCCACATCCCCCAGCTGCTGCTGTCCGGCGTGGCCATCTCCATGATGATGGACGGGATCACCCGCATCATCACGCTCAGCGCGCCCAACGCCCTGGGGCTTCACAGCTCAGAGTCCTGGATGGCCGGTAGCCTGGCGGGGGCTCGGTGGGCCTATCTAACACTGCCCCTGGCCGTCCTGGCGGCGTGCATGGTGGTCTTGATGGTCAATCACCGGGGCCTGAACCTGCTTCTCCTGGGCGACGAGAGCGCCGGCGCCCTTGGCGTGCATGTGCCCAGGCTTCAGAAGCTGCTGGTGCTGGTGGCCTCCCTGATGGCCGGGGTCACCATTTCCGTCAGCGGCTCCATCGGGTTTGTGGGACTGATGGTCCCCCACTTCACCCGACTACTGGTGGGGGGCGACCACAAAAAGGTGCTCCCCATCGCGGCCCTGCTGGGCGGCATCCTGGTGGTGTGGGTGGATGTGGCGGCCAGGCTGGTGATCGCGCCGGAGGAGCTGCCCGTGGGGGTGCTGACCGCGGTCATCGGCGGGCCCATCTTCCTTTGGATGCTGAAAAAATCCCATCGGGGCAAAGCGTGAGGGGGGAGGCAGAATGCGCCTACAAGTGGAGGATCTGAGCTATTCCTATGGGGAGCAAGAGGCGGCCGCCCAGGTCTGTCTGCAGGTGGACGCGGGGGAGTTTGTGGGCCTCATCGGCCCCAATGGCAGCGGGAAGTCCACCGTCTTGAAGAGCATCTACCGGGGGTTGACCCCGGACAGGGGGCGGATCCTCCTGGACGGGGAGGACCTGCTGTCCATGCCCCATCGCAAATCGGCCTTGAAGCTGGCGGTGGTGGGGCAGGAGAACGAGGTCCCCTTCGACTTCACCGTGGAGGAGATGGTGGCCATGGGCCGCGCCCCCCACAAGCGCCTGTTTGACGTCGACACCCCCCGGGACCAGCAGATCGTCCACCACGCCCTGGAGCACCTGGGCATGGAGCGTCTGGCCGGGCGCAACTACCGGCAGCTGTCCGGCGGGGAGAAGCAGCGGGTGCTCCTTGCCCGGGCCATCGCCCAGGAGAGCGACTTCTTCATCCTGGACGAGCCCACCAACCACCTGGACATCAGCTATCAGATGCAGATCTTTGACTTCATCAAACGCTTGAACGTCACGGTGCTCTCCGCCATCCACGACCTCAACATGGCCGCGCTCTACTGCGACCGCCTCTATGTGCTCAGCGGCGGTCGGGTGGTCCTGGAGGGCCCCCCGGAACAGGTGCTCACCCCGGAAAATATCTACCGGGTATACGGCGTGCGCAGCTGGGTGGCACTCCATCCGGTGACCGGTAGGCCGGCCATCACCTTCCTGCCCGCGGGCATCCAAACAGAGACTTGGAGGGAACCTGAATGAAACGATCCATTTTTGTCCTGCTATCCCTGATCACGCTCCTATCCGCCTTGGCCGCCTGTGGTGTGCAAGACACGCCCGCTGCCACCGGGGCGGCGACCGCACCCTCTGCCGCCGGGACGGGGTACGGCGAGGACGGCGACTATCCCATGCGCTTTGACAACTACGGCCGTACCCTCACGGTGACGCGGCGGCCGGAGCGGGTGCTCACCCTGGGGCCCAACTGCACCGAGCTGTTCGTGGCCCTGGGCCCGGGGGATCTGGTGGTGGGCCGCTCCCTGGTCAACCACAGCCGGGGCCCCCTGGAGCCCTATGCCGACGCAGTCAACGCCATCCCGGTGCTGAACAACGCTTCCGCCACCCGGGAGGCCATCCTGTCCAGCGGCGGGGACTTTATCTACGCCCTGGACTGGGAGATCAGTGACACGGGTTGCAACATCCAGGAGGCGGAGCAGTATGGGATGGCGGTCTATGTCAACTCCGCCACCACGCTGGAGGAACAGTACCAGGAGATCCTGGACCTGGGGGCCATCTTCGGCGTGGAGCAGGCTGCCCAGCAGTTCGTAGACGATCAGCGCGCCCGCATCCAGGCCGTGCAGGACGCCGTCGCCGGCCAGCAACCCCTGGACGTGCTGGTCTACGACAGCGGCAGCTCCGGCGTGTTCACCTGCTCGGGCAGCAACTTTGAGTCCTTGCTCATCGGGCTGGCCGGCGGGCGCAACCTCTTTGACGACCTCACCGACCAGCAGTGGGTCACCGTCAGCTATGAGGAGGTCCTGGCCCGGGACCCGGACGTGATCCTCATCCACGACTATGACGCGCCGTCTGTGGAGGAGAAGATCGCGGAAATCCAGGGCAGCCCCACCCTGTCCCAGCTAACCTGCGTCCAGGAGGGGCGCTTTGCCACCATCGCCCTGGAGAGCGTCCTGCCCGGCAACCGCATGGCCTATGCTGTGGAGCAGCTGGCCGCCGCGTTCTATCCCCAGTTGTTTGCGGATTGACCGGGAGCAGCCCAGCCCCACGCGCCCCAACCCAAAGCAAAGGCCCCGCAGCTTGCGCTGCGGGGCCTTGTTCCATCTTGGCGCGTTTCTTTTAGTACATCCCGCCCATATCGGGGGCGGCGGGAGCGGGCGCCGGGGGCTGGGGCTTGTCGGCCACCAGCGCCTCGGTGGTCAGCAGGATAGCAGACACGGAGGCGGCATTCTCCAGGGCGGAGCGGGTCACCTTGGTGGGATCCACGATGCCCGCGGAGATCATGTCACAGTACTCCTCCTTATAGGCGTCGAACCCGTAGCCCACCTTGCCCGAGCCCTTCACCTTCTCCAGCACCACGGAGCCGTCGATGCCGGCGTTGGCGGCGATCTGCTTCATGGGCTCCGTCAGAGCCTTGGCGATGATGGACACGCCAGTCTTCTCATCCCCCTCCACACCGGACAGCAGGGCCTCCACCGCGGCCACGGCGTTGACATAGGCGGTGCCGCCGCCGGCCACAATGCCTTCCTCCACCGCAGCCCGGGTGGCGTTGAGCGCGTCCTCAATGCGCAACTTCTTCTCCTTCATCTCCGCCTCGGTGGCAGCGCCCACCCGGATGATGGCCACACCGCCGGCCAGCTTGGCCAGCCGCTCCTGCAGCTTCTCCTTGTCGTACTCGGAGGTGGTGTTCTCAATCATGTGCCGGATCTGGGCCACCCGGGCGGCAATGTTCTCCGAAGAACCCGCACCGTCCACGATGATGGTGTTCTCCTTTTGCACCTTTACCTGGCGGGCAGAGCCCAGCAGGTCCATGGTGGCCTCCTTCAGCTCCATGCCCATGTCGGAGGAAATCACAGTGCCGCCGGTGAGGATGGCGATGTCCTCCAGCATCTCCTTGCGCCGGTCGCCAAAGCCGGGGGCCTTGATGCAGCACACATTCAGCGTGCCCCGCAGCTTGTTGACCAGCAGGGTGGACAGCGCGTCCCCCTCCACGTCCTCGGCCACGATGAGCAGCTTCTTCCCGCTCTGCACCACCTGCTCCAGGATGGGCAGCAGCTCCTGAATGGAGGAGATCTTCTTATCCGTGAGCAGGATGAGGGGATCGTCCAGCACGGCCTCCATCTTCTCCGTGTCGGTGACCATATAGGGGGTGATGTAGCCCCGGTCCAGCTGCATCCCCTCTACCACCTCGGAATAGGTCTCGGCGGTCTTGGACTCCTCCACGGTGATGACCCCGTCATGGCTGACCTTCTCCATGGCCTCGGCGATCAGGGTACCGATGGCGTCATCCCCGGAGGAGATGGCTCCCACCCGGGCGATGTCAGAGGTGCCGGACACCGGCTTGGAGTTCTTCTTGATCTCCTCGATGGCCACCTCGGTGGCCTTGGCGATGCCCTTTTTCATCACCATGGGGTTGGCCCCCGCAGCCAGGTTCTTCAGCCCCTCCCGGACAATGGCCTGGGCCAGCAGGGTGGCGGTGGTGGTGCCGTCGCCGGCCACGTCGTTGGTCTTGGTGGACACCTCCTTGACCACCTGGGCCCCCATGTTCTCAAAGGGGTCCTCCAGCTCGATCTCCTTGGCGATGGTCACCCCATCGTTGGTGATCAGCGGCGTGCCGAACTTCTTGTCCAGCACCACGTTGCGCCCCTTGGGGCCCATGGTGATCTTGACGGTGTCGGCCAGCTGGTTGACGCCCCGCTCCAGCGCGTGGCGGGCTTCCTCCCCGTAGCAAATGAGTTTCGACATGATCGCATTACCTCCAATTAAGTTAGAGTGAGTTTACAGATTGCGTGAGACATGGGAAAATCGGGGGAATGAGGGTTGCGCCGGGCAAGTCCCAACGCACCGTGCACCATCCGGCTCCAACCATACCCGGTTCCCAATTTTCGGCGGGCTTCGGCGCTTCCAGCCGTCTTACTCCACCACCGCCAGAATGTCGCCCTGACGGACGATGGTGTACTCCTCGCCGTCCCTCCCCGGGGCGCTTCGCCCCCCGGGGGGCCCCAAGTTTTCCCTGCGGCTGACGGAAGTGAATCCCGTCAGCCTTCGGCGCTTTCGCGCCGCCCCATCTGAAGATGGGGGCCCCAAAGTGGACGGCGAACTGCAGCGCTTCCAGCCGTCTTACTCCACCACCGCCAGAATGTCGCCCTGACGGACGATGGTGTACTCCTCGCCGTCCACTTTGACCTCGGTGCCCGAGTACTTGCTGGTCAACACCTTGTCGCCCGGCTTCACCGTCATGGTGACCTCCTTGCCGTCCACCATGCCGCCGGGCCCAACCGCTACCACCTCGGCCATCTCAGGCTTCTCCTTGGCGCTGGAGGTGAGAATGATGCCGCCTTTGGTGGTCTCCTCCGCCTCCATGGCCTTCAGGATCACTCGGTCGGATAGGGGTTTGAGCGTCATAATAAGTTCCTCCTCATATGCAAAATTGGTCTGTTCACCCTTCCAGACGCGGCCGCCGGCAGCGGATCCACGCCCTCTCGGTTTAGCACTCAAACAGCAAGAGTGCTAAGCTCAAGAATGATCATACCCTCTCCTGGCAAAAAAATCAACCCCTATTTTCAAAAAATAGAGGCCAATTTCAAAAAATTCATTTTTTATTCATAACCCCACAGGCAGAGTGCTAAAATCTCCCCATTTTGACATCCGGTCACCGGACCGCCTCTGCCTGCGCGGCCTGGCCCTGGGGCTGATAGCTGGCCCCCGCCGGGTAGAAGAAATTCACCTGCTGCCTGGCCAGGGTGACGGTGAAGGCGGGGGCGCGCATGACCTCCCCGTCCACCACTGTGACCACGTCCCGCCCGTCCAGCGAGGCATAGGTCAGCCTCTGCCCGTGATGGGCCCAGATCAGCTCCGGGTACTCCCGGTAGCGCCCGGTGGCATACCGCTTGACCAGCCGGAAAAAGGTCAGACGGCTCACCTTGGGCACCACCAGCATATCCAGCACCCCGTCGTCCGGCATGGCCTCCCCCACCGGCATGAAGCCTCCGCCGTAGTACCGGCCATTGCAAACGCAGATGATGGCCGTCTCCCCCTGGTAGTCCAGCTCCCCCATCCGCACCGCCATGGGCCGGGCAATTCCCTTGAACAGCACATTGGCCACCAAGGAGAGCACATAGCCCCCCAGCCCCCGCACCAGGGGCAGCGAGGTATACTGGTGTACGTCGGCGGCAATGCGCGCGTCCACTCCGGCGCACACCGTTCCAATGCCCAGCTTGCCGTTGCAGTCGATCAGGTCGAAGGCGGCCTGGGGCCCCTCCCCCAGGGCCTGTAGGTCGGAGAACAGCGCCTTGCTGTCCGGCCCAAAGATACGCAAAAAGTCGTTGCCCGTCCCCACGGGCACGTTGGTCACCGCCGCGTTGGGAAAGCCCGCTGCGCCATTGACCACCTCGTTGAGCGTCCCGTCCCCGCCGCAGGCGTAGATGCGCACCGCCTCCCCCGTCTCCGCCGCCGCCCGGGCAAGCTGGCAGGCGTCTCCCGGCTGCCGGGTGCGCACCACCTCCCAGTCCCACTCCAAGGCCCGGATGGCCCCCTCCAGCCAGCGCGCCCCCTCTCCCTTGCCCGCCACGGGGTTGATGATGAACAGATGCTTCACGCCATCCCCTCCTTGCGCCTGCGGCCCAGCCTGCGCCACCTGCGGAAAAATATTCTAAATTTGGACAGGCTGCCCGTCGGGCCGCCCGCTCCCAAACCGCCCGCCTGCACCCAGTGGAGGCGTGTTTCCCCCAGTATATCGGAAACGGAGCCGCTACGCAATCGTTTTCCCGGATTTTGTCTGCCTTTGCCGGTAGCTTTCCCGCCTGATCTGTGCTATACTATCTCCATGCCATCCCGCATCTGGGGCAGGGCGCGCGTTCCGCCGCTCTCCACCACCCTGGCGCGGCTGCGCCCAAAGGGTCTGGCGGGATCAGGGCCGCCCCTTGGGCCCCACATCTTTCGGAAAGGAGCATTGCATTCATGATCCCCATGCTCGTCTGGCTGGGGCTGCTGATCCTCTTTGCCGTGGGCGAGGCGGTGTCGGTGGGCCTGACCTCCATCTGGTTTGCCGTCGGCGCCCTGGCTGCCCTGATCTGCGCGCTTCTGGGCGGCCAGCTGTGGCTCCAGATCACCTTATTTATTATCCTGAGCATTCTGTGCCTGCTGGCTGTGCGCCCCCTGGCCAAGAAGTGCCTCAACAACCAGGTGCAACCCACCAACGCCGACCGGCTCATCGGCCAGCAGGCCCGGGTCACAGAGGCGGTGGACAACATCCAGGGTGCCGGAGCGGTCCTGGTGGGCGGCGTCACCTGGTCGGCCCGCAGCCAGGATGGCCAGCCTATCCCCGCCGGTCAGCTGGTCCAGATCCTGCGCATCGAGGGGGCCAAGGTGTATGTGCAGCCCGTGCACCGGCAGGCCGCCGCCTCCGCCCCCCAGGCGTCCGGTCAATCGTAACAAGAAAGAAGAGGAGGTATCCCCATGTCCTTCGTATTCCTGTCCGTCAATCCCAACCAGTTTGCCGCCATCGCCGTGGTGGTGCTCATCCTCGTGCTGGCCCTGCTCATCCTGGCGGCCAACGTGAAGGTGGTGCAGCAGTCCAAGGCCTCTGTGGTGGAGCGCCTGGGCGCGTTTCGCACCGTGTGGGGCGTGGGCCTGCATCTGAAGATCCCCTTTATCGAGCGCGTGGCCAAGACCGTCTCCCTCAAGGAGCAGGTGGTGGACTTCGCCCCCCAGCCCGTCATCACCAAGGATAACGTCACCATGCAGATCGACACCGTGATCTATTTCCAGATCACCGATCCCAAGCTGTATACCTATGGGGTGGAGCAGCCCATGAGCGCCATTGAGAACCTCACCGCCACCACCCTGCGCAACATCATCGGCGACCTGGAGCTGGACCAGTCCCTCACCAGCCGGGACCATATCAACAGCCAGATGCGGGCCATCCTGGACGAGGCCACCGACCCCTGGGGCATCAAGGTCAACCGGGTGGAGCTGAAGAACATCATGCCTCCCAAAGACATCCAGGACTCCATGGAGAAGCAGATGCGGGCCGAGCGGGAGCGGCGGGAGGCCATCCTCCAGGCCGAGGGGCAAAAGCAGTCCCAGATCCTGGTGGCCGAAGGGGAAAAGCAGTCGGCCATCCTCCGGGCCGACGCGGCCAAGCAGGCCAAGATCATGGAGGCCGAGGCCAACAAGGCCGCCCGCATCATGGCCGCCGAGGCCGAGGCGGAGGCCATCGCCAAGGTCCAGCAGGCCACCGCCGACGCCATCCGCCTGCTCAATGAGGCCGACCCCAGCAAGGGGGTTTTGACCATCCGCGCCCTGGAGGCCATGCAGAAGGTGGCCGACGGCAAGGCCACCAAGATCATCATCCCCAGCGAGCTTCAGGGCCTGGCCGGCCTGTGCGCCACCGCCAAGAGCATCTTCGACACCGAGGAGCCTGTCTCCAAGGGGTGATTCCTCTCCATCCAGCCCCTCTCCAGACGCCGGCACGGGATTTGGCGGGGGCGCGCTTTTTTCAGGTATAATCTTCCTCCCCCCTGTCCACAATAGGGGCGGAGGTGTTGTTATGAACCGAAAACCAAGTATCTTCGAGCGAATTGCCGATTTCGTCACAGGGAAAGGATTCTACTTCATCGTGCTGGCCTGTGTGGCCGCCATCGGCCTGTCCGGATATTTCCTGGTACGGGGCGTGCGGCAGGGCCTGGCCGACGGGCAGCAGGACCAGCCCGTGGGCGGCTCGGCCCACATCGTGGTGACCCCTACCCCCGGCCTTCCCAGCCAGGCGCCGGCCTCTGCCTCTCCCCAGGCCAGCCCGTCCGCGCCGGCCCAGAGCGCTCAGCCCACCCCGTCTGCCCAGCCCGAGCCTAGCCCGTCCGCCCAATCCGCCAACCTGGTGTTTACATGGCCGGTGAGCGGGGCGGTCATCGTCCCCTTCTCCCTGGACGTGCTGGCCTATGACGAGACCATGGGCGACTGGCGCACCCACAACGGGCTGGACATCGCCGCCGAGCTGGACACCCGGGTGCTGGCCACCGCCGAGGGCACGGTGAGCGCCATCTACGACGATCCCCTCATGGGCACCACCCTGGTCATTGAGCACGGCAACGGCCTGACCAGTCTCTACGCCAACCTCACCGACACCCCCGCGGTCCAGGTGGGTGACCCGGTCTACACCGGCACTATCATCGGCGCGGTGGGGAATACCGCCCCGGCAGAGAGCGGCCGGGCCGACCACCTGCACTTTGCCATGTATCAGGACGGGCAGGCCGTCAACCCGGAAAACTATCTGCCCGAGAAGTAAACGCGAACAAGGCCCCGGGCCCGCCGGCACAGCGCCGGCGGCCCGGGGCTCCCTGCTGCCCGCCGCCGCTGCCGGCGGGCAAAGAAGCACCGCCCCCAGGAAGGTCCCTGGGGGCGGTGCCCCGTCTTGGCTGGCGGGCTGGGCTCAGCTCTCCATGTGCTTGCCCAGGAAGCCCGCCGCCGTCTGGGCCAGCTTGACCTCCACGTCCCCCAGCTGGGGACCGTCCCCCTCACTGATGAACAGCACGCAGCCCAGCACATCCCCCTCCGACAGGATGGGCACCGCCACCAGCACCCGGTACTTCTCGCTGCCGTCGCACAGGTAGACCGGCTGGCCCGAGGCCCGGAAGCTCTGCCGCCCCTCCATGATCTGCTCCACCCGGGGCGACACCCGCTTGTCCACCACCTCACGACGGGGGATGCCCCCGGCGGCGATACAGTTGTCCCGGTCGGTGATCACCGCCGGCGAGCCGGCCACTCGGCTGAGGGTGTCGCACAGCTGCACCGCAAAGTCGGTCACATCCCCCAGCTGGGAGTACTTTTTAAAGATTACGCCGCCTTCTCGATCGGTATAAATTTCCAGCGGATCCCCCTCCCGGATGCGCATGGTCCGGCGGATCTCCTTGGGGATGACTACCCGGCCCAGGTCGTCAATCCTCCTGACAATTCCCGTTGCTTTCATAGTCTCAAACCTTCCTTTTTTCTGTCTGACAGTTGCCTGTCTCCCTCCCCGGGCCTCTTGGCCCGATGGCGCAATGCTTGATTTCACACCAATATTATCCGCAATTGCCTGCAACTTATTCCGGCCGCCACCCTGGTGGATTCTTCCACACATTTTATCCTTAAATTGTTCAATAAAATGTTTATTTTATATCATTTTGGAAATATTTCTATGAAAAAAGTTTGAAAAAGCTCTTGATTTCCTCTTGCGCTCCTGCTACAATCTGTGACTTGGAAGGGCCGTGAATCCCACCGACACGGCCCTCTGGGAAAGCCCCTTTCCCCATCTTGATAAGGAGTGAATCTCAACCGTGAAGAACAAACTACTCTCAGCCATCCTCAGCATCTGCATGGCAGTGACGGCCCTGCCCGCCGCAGCGCTCACCGCACTTGCCGATGACGGCGCTCAGACGGGGAACGCGGCGGTCAACCAGACCACCTCCGTCCAGTATGCCACCCTGGCCGAGGCCGTGGAGACTGCCCAGGACGGCCAGACCATCCAGCTGCTCCGGAATGAGACCGTGTCCGGCGCGGGCAAGGGCAAGAACGGCGCCGCCGTCCTGATCACCAGCGACATCGTGCTGGACGGCGCCGGCTACACCATCACCACCGACGGCTTTGAGCTGGACGCTTCCAGCAACCCCCAGACCCACATCATCTCCGTGCAGAACGGCGCCCAGGTCACCATTCAGGATCTGACCATCCAGGGCAGCACCAGCACCAAGCACGGCATCAACGTCTGGGCTCCTGACCTGGCCAGCGCCGTCACTCTCACCCTGGACAACGTGGCCATCCATGGCTGCGGCACCGCCGGCATGGTGATCAACAACAGCCAGGTGACCGCTTCCGGCCTGTCCACCTCCGGCAACGCCTGGGGTGCGGTGAACGTGGACAACAACGGCCAGTTCACCCTGTCCGGCACGGAAAATCAGATGGAGGAGTCCGTCAAGCTCTGGACCGAGAAGCCCCAGGGCGAGGGCGCCGTCACCATCGACGTCAGCCAGTCCAACCTGCAGCCCGTCCGGGGCGAGGGCACCACCCTGAAGGGCTATACCTATTACACCGACAACGTGGCCGAGCTGGGCGAGGGCTATAACGAGACCACCCAGACCGTCTACGAGGACCTGGACGCCGCCCTGGGCGCCGTGGCCGGCGGGCAGCGCCTGCGGGTGGTGCGCAGCGCCGCCCTGGACAGCGCCGCCACCGTCCCTGCCGGCGCCACCCTGGCGGTGGACCCCGGCGTCACCCTCACCACCAACGACCAACTGGACAGCCAGGGCGAGATCATCAACCAGGGCGCTATCGACGGCCAGGTGACCGTCTCCGAGCCGGAGCAGGCTGACCAGTACCGGGTCACCTATCTGTCCGACGATCAGGTTTGGTATACTGCGGTGCTCACCCAGTCCGGCGGTGTGCTCACCTTCCCCCAGCCCGCCGATCCGGCCAAGGAGGGCTACACCTTTGACGGCTGGGACTACGGGGAGAACGTGAACGTGGCCGACGGCACCGTCACCCTCACCGTGGGTGCCGAGAAGAGCTACACCTTCCTGGCCCAGTGGACCACCACTCCCCCGGCGGAGCCCACCTATCCCATCACCGTCAGCCCTGCCCAGAACGGCCAGGTGATCGTTGACCGCGCCAACGCTCCCCAGGGCCAGCTGGTGACCATCACCACCATCCCCAACGAGGGCTATGCGGTGTCCTCCATCATCGTTGCCCGCGAGGGCGGCGGCCGGCTGGAGGTCACCGACCACCAGGATGGGACCTACACCTTCACCATGCCCGGCATCTCCGTCGGCGTGGAAGTGCTCTTCGCTCCCGTGGATCAGGAGCTGCCCTTTGCGGACGTGCTCCAGGATCAGTGGTACTTTGAGTCCATCTACTACATCTGGCAGCGCGACCTGATGCAGGGCGTGAGCGAATCTGAGTTCGCCCCCGAGTCCACCTCCACCCGGGCCATGCTCATGACCATCCTGGCCCGCCTGGACGGGGTGGACACCGACGGCGGCAATCCCTGGTATGAGAAGGGGCAGGCCTGGGCCATGGAGAACGGCGTGTCCGACGGCACCAACCCTGAGGGGATCGTCATCCGGGAGCAGATCGTCGCCATGCTCTACCGGTATGCCGGCTCGCCCGCCGTCAGCGAGGATCACCTGGCCTCCTTCCCCGATCAGGCCGAGGTGTCCGGCTGGGCCCGTGACGCCATGAACTGGGCTGTGTCCATCGGCCTGATCCAGGGTCGGGGCGACAACCTGGCCCCCACCCAGCAGGCCATGCGCGCGGAGCTGGCCGCCATGCTGCAGCGCTTCTGCGTGAGCACTGGCAAGTAATCCGCTCCAGTGTCAGCCCTTCCCTCCCTTCCATCGAAACGGCCGGGGGCCTGCCCATGGGCAGGCCCCCGGCCCAATCTATCTGGCATTCCCTTTGGGCCACCGCCCTCATCCCTCCGCCTTTCCCCGGCCCAGCAGCCGGCGCAGCAGCCGCCTCAATCCCTCGCCCTGGACCGGCGTCCGGAGCTTGGCGGCGGCCTCCTCCGCCTCCCGCATGAGCACGTCGTGGCAGTTGACCACCCCCGTGCGGTCGGACACCGGCCGGTACTGCCCGTCCGTCCCCAGGCGGCGGGCCTTGGTGTTGTCCATGCGCTGGGCCTGGATGATCCGATGGACCGCCTCCCGGGCGGCCCGGCTGCGGATGGGGCAGGCCACCTCCACCCGCCGCTCCATGTTCCGGGTCATGAAATCCGCCGACGAGAGGTAGAGCAGCTCCTCCTGCCCCCGGCCGAAGAGGTAGATGCGCGCGTGCTCCAGATAACGGCCCACGATGCTGGTCACCTGGATGTGCTCGCTCTCCCCCTCCACGCCGGGCAGCAGACAGCAGATGCCCCGCACGATCAGCTCCACCCGCACCCCTGCCTGAGAGGCCTGGCACAGCTTCCGGATCAACTCCAGGTCGGTGAGCGCGTTCATCTTTAGGAAGATGTAGCCCTGGCTGCCCTTGGCCATCTCCCGGTCGATCAGCCCCAGCAGACGCCGCTTCAGCTCATGGGGGGCCACCAGCAGGTGGCGGTACGTCCCCTCCAGGTTGCCGATGGCCAGGTTTTTGAAAAATGCGGCGGCGTCCGCGCCGATGCCCGGATGGGCGGTGAGGTAGGCCAGGTCGGTGTACTGGGCGGCGGTCTTTTCGTTGTAGTTTCCAGTGCCCACCTGGGTGATATAGCTCACGCCGCTGCGGTCCCGCCGGGTGATCAGACACACCTTGGCATGCACCTTGTAGCCGTCAAATCCGTAAAGGATGCGGCAGCCCGCCTCCTCCAGCCGCTGGGACCAGTCGATGTTGTTCTGTTCGTCAAATCGGGCCCGCAGCTCGATCAGCACCGTGACGTCCTTGCCATTCTCCGCCGCGGCGCACAGGTAATCCACCAGCTTGGCCCGCCGGGCCAGCCGGTAGATGGCAATCTTGATGGAGATGACCTCCGGGTCGCCCGCCGCCTCCCGGATCAGCCGCAGGAAGGGCTCCATGCTCTCATAGGGGTAGGAGAGAAGCACGTCCCGGCGCAGCACCTGCCGCAGCACGCTCTCTCCCGGCGTCAGCTGGGCGGGGGGCTGGGGGGTGAAGGGGGGATAGGTCAGCGGCGCGCGCAGCGCCGGGGGCAGCTTGTCCGCCAGGGAGAACACGTAGTCCATCCGCATGGGGGAGGCGGTGGTGTACACCTGCGCCCGGGTCAGGCCCAGGTGCCGGCAGAAGTAGTCCCGGAAGCGGCCGCTCACCGGGCTGCCCAGCTCCAGGCGCACAGGGGCCAGCTTGGTGCGCGAGCGCAGCAGCTTGCGCATCCGGGCGCGAAAATCCCCTTCCAGCGCAAAGGACTCGTCATGGGGGGTGATGTCCGCGTTGCGGGTGACGCAGAACAGGGTCTTTTCCACCACCTCATAGTTGCGGAAGACCTTTCCCATCTGGGCCAGCAGCAGCTCGGGAAGACTCACATACCGGGCCTGAGCCCCGGGCAAGAACAGCACCTGGGGCAGGGAGGCGGGCAGCGGGATCACCCCGAATACCTCCCCCCGTTTATCCCGCAGCAGCGCCCCCACATGGGGCAGCTTGTTGGCAAAGTGGGGGAAGGGGTGGTGGCTGTCCACGATCTGGGGGGAGAGGATGGGGTCCACCTCCCGGGCAAAGTACTGCTTGAGGTACTTCTGCTCCCGCTTTTCCGCCTCCCCCATGGACAGCTCCCACACCCCCTGCTGGGCCAGCTGTTTCCGAAGCCCGGCCCACACCCTGTCCTTGCAGGCGATGAGGGGTCCCACGGCGGCGTAGATGGCGGATAGCTGCTGGCGGTAGGTCATCCCCGACTTCTTGTCCACCGTCCCGGAGTCCACCGCGGCCAGGTCGTGTAGACTGCCCACCCGGATCATGAAGAACTCATCCAGGTTGCTGGTGAAGATGGCCACAAACTTCAGCCGTTCCAGCAGGGGGACCGACTCGTCCATGGCCTCCTCCAGCACCCGCTGGTTAAACCGCAGCCAGGACAGTTCCCGGTTTTGGGTGACCCGGGGGGGCCGCTCAGCCATGCTCCGCCCCCTCTCCCCGCTCTGACTGCTTCTCTTCCCCCGCCTGCTCGGCCAGCATCCGCAGCAGGTAGCCTTCCCGCACCCCGTAGGGGCTGGCCGCGAAGCGGACGCATCCATAGCGGCGGGCTACCGCCTCCAGGATGGCCAGCCCTGGCAGCAGCGTGTGCAGCCGGTCCGGCTCGGTTCGGATCATGGCCGAGATCAGCCGCCGGCGGTCCTGCTTGAGCAGCCGGCGCATCTGTTTGAGCCGCTTGCAGGGATAGCCCGCGTAGCCCGACTGCTCATCAAACAGCTCGTCGCTCAGCCCGCAGCTGGCTCGGCAGGTCCCCCCCACCCCGTACAGGAGGGCCGACTCCTCCAGGGGGAAGTCCGCCTCTTGCAGCAGGGCGCAGGCGTGGCGGGAGATGGCCTTGAGCTCCTGAGGGGTGGGCACCACGTCCCGGACGTACCGGGTGTACAGGTTCAGCGATCCCATGGGCAGGGAGCAGGCTCCCTGGGCCTGCCCGTCCCGGAAGCGCACCAGCTCGGTGCTGCCCCCGCCGATGTCCACCAGCAGCCCGCTCTGGGTGGGCAGCGCCCTCATCGCCCCCGCGTAGTCCAGCAGGGCCTCCTCCTTCCCGGTGATCACCCGCACCTCCAGCCCGCAGGCCTTCCGAATGGCCTGAACCACCTGCTGGGTGTTGACCACGTTGCGCAGGGAGGCGGTGGCAAAGGCGAAGGTCTGCCGGGGCTGGATGCTGTCCAGGATCTGCCGGAAGCCCTGCAACGCCTCGACGGCCTTCTCAATCCCCTTGGGGCTCAGGCGCTGTGCCCGGTCCACATAGCCGGCCAGCCCCACCGACCGCTTGCTGTTGAGCATCTGCTGAGGCTCCCCGTCCTCCATCTGATAGAGCACCAGACGGATGGTATTGGAGCCGATGTCAATGACTGCGTACACAAGATCCATCTCCTTTGCGCCAAGATCTGGGCGATTCTCCCCAGGCTGAGGCGGGGGAGCGTTCCATCGTCTATCTTAAGGATACGCCGAAAAAAACACCACCATACCTTTGGTATGGTGGTGTAAAAACTTTGTCATGCCGCTCTGTCATGGATCCGGGCAGTCCAGCCGGCCGTACAGCTCCATCTCATGGCGCACCTTTCGGGCCAGCCGCTGGGAAAAGCTGCCCGGCAAGGCCCGCCATAGCCAGTTGCCCCCCACCGTCCCAGGGGTGTTGATCCGTCCCCGGCTGCCCAGCCCCAGAAGGTCCTGGGCCTGAACCACCGCCAGCTCAGCCACGCTGGACCACACCCCCCGCATCATACCCCAGTGGAGTCCCTCCCGCCAGGACAGGCGCAGGTAGTCTCGGGCCCGGGCCGCCGCCGGGGCTGGGGCGGAGGCCAGCCAGCCCCGGGCGGTGTCGTTGTCGTGGGTGCCGGTATAGGCCACGCAGCGCCGGGGATAGCTGTGGGGCAGGTAGCCCCCGCCGTCCGGGCTGTCAAAGGCAAATTGCAGCACTTTCATCCCCGGAAAGCCCGTCTGCTCCAGCAGGCGCTCCACCCCGTCGGTGAGAAAGCCCAGGTTTTCCGCGAGGATGGGAACCCGGCCCAGCCGGGCCTCCATCGCCTGGAACAGCGCCACCCCCGGTCCGGGCCGCCACCGCCCCTGCCGGGCGTTGGCCGCCCCATAGGGGATGGCGTAGTAGGCCTCAAAGCCCCGGAAGTGGTCGATGCGCACCATGTCGTACAGGCGCAGCTGGAAGGCCACCCGGTCCACCCACCACCCATATCCCTCCTCCGCCATCCGGTCCCAGCGGAACAGGGGGTTGCCCCACAGCTGCCCATCCTGGGAAAAGCCGTCCGGTGGGCAGCCGGCCACCTCGGTGGGCCGCAGCGCCCCGTCCAGCTGGAACTGCTCCGGATGCGCCCACACGTCCGCCGAGTCCAGAGGGGCATAGATGGGCAGGTCCCCGATCAGACGCACCCCGTGCGCTCGGGCAAAGGCCCGCAGCCCCTCCCACTGCCGGAAGAACAGGTACTGCGTCCCCTTCCAGAAGGCCACCTCGTCGGCCAGAGCCCTCCCCGCCTGGGCCAGGGCCTCCGGCTGGCGCCGGCGCAGAGGCTCCGGCCAGTCGCTCCAGGCCGCGCCCCCCTGGCTGTCCTTCAGGGCCATGAACAGCGCGTAGTCCTCCAGCCAGGCCTGGTGCTCCCGGCAAAACCCCTCAAACTCCGCCCCCACCTGGGCCAACAGCCGCCGGCAGGCCAGGCGCAGCACTGGGCCGCGCAGCTGATATAGCCGGGCGTAGTCCACCCGCCCAGGGTCCCGCCCCCAGTCCAGTCCCCGGTACTCCTCCCCCTTCAAAAGCCCCTCCTGCTCCAGCAGCTCCAAGTCGATGAAGTAGTGGTTGCCCGCCTGGGAGGAAAAAACCTGATAGGGGGAGTCCCCATATCCCGTGGGCCCCAGGGGCAGAACCTGCCAGCAGCTCTGCCCCGCTGCCTCCAAAAACAGAATGAACCCCCGGGCCGCCTGCCCCAGGGTGCCAATCCCGTAGGGGGAGGGCAGGGAGAACACCGGCATCAAAACACCCGCGCCGCGCATGGCCATTCACCTCTCCGGAGCGCCCGGCGGGCCGGTCCCTCCCCCGCCGCGTCCGCTCTTTCCCCTCATTATACCCGCTTTCCGGAAAAGCACAAGGGGAAATCTGGCCCTTCTCCCGCGCGGCAATGGGGGACGGGCCTACCCTTGCAGTAGGCCCGTCCCCCGTTTCCCACTTGCCCCGTCGGGGCTTAGTGGCAGCCACCGCAGTGTCCGCAGTCGCCGTCGCACCCGCCGCCCCGCTTGCGCTGCTTGATCAGCGCACGGGCGGCCAGCGCCGCGATGCCCACCAGCACTGCCACCACAATCACAGTTCCCATAGTCTTTCCTTTCTAGACTCTTTTTACTTATACTCTGGCCGCGTCCACCGCCCGCAGGCCGTCGGCCTGGCCGCGATAGCCCTTCCGAAACAGCAGGTAGATCAGCCCCGCCGCCACCGCGATGGCCGCCACCGTGAACACGTTAAAACTCACGTCACCGGTGATCAGTCCGCCCAGCTGGTAGACGATCAGGGAGATCCCGTAGGCGAAGGCGCACATATAGCCGATGGCCGCAAGGGTCCACTTGGCGTTGTTCATCTCCCGTTTGATGGCGCCCATGGCAGCAAAGCAGGGCGCGCACAGCAGGTTGAAAATCATAAAGGAATAGGCGGAGATGCCGGTGAAGGCCGTCCCCATGGCTATGCTCAGGTTGCCTGGGTACAGCACGCCCATGGTGGACACCACTTCCTCCTTGGCGATCAGGCCGGTGAGGGTGGCCACCGTGGGCTGCCACGTCCCAAAGCCCAGGGGGGCGAAGATCCAGGCGATGGCGCTGCCCACCGCTCCCAGCAGAGAGTCATTGTTGTCCTCCACCATGCCAAAGCCCCCGTCGGTAAATCCGAAGCCCTGGAGGAACCACAACACGATGGTGCTCAGCAGAATGACCGTCCCCGCCCGCTTGATGAACGACCACCCTCGCTCCCACATAGAGCGCAGCACGTTGCCGGCGCTGGGGGCGTGGTAGGCGGGCAGCTCCATGACGAAGGGAGCAGGCTCGCCGGCAAAGGACTTGAACTTCTTCAGGATGATCCCCGAGAGCACCACCGCCGCCACCCCGATGAAGTAGGCCGAGGTGGCCACCAGGGCCGAGCCGCCAAACAGCGCCCCGGCAAACAGCGCGATGATGGGCATCTTGGCCCCGCAGGGGATGAAGCCGGTGGTGATGATGGTCATCTTCCGGTCCCGGTCCTGCTCGATGGTGCGGGAGGCCATGATCCCTGGCACGCCGCAGCCAGTGGCCACCAGCATGGGGATGAAGGACTTGCCGCTCAGGCCGAAGCGGCGGAAGATCCGGTCCATGATGAAGGCGATGCGGGACATATAGCCGATGTCCTCCAGGATGGCCAGCAGCAGGAACAGCACCAGCATCTGGGGTACAAAGCCCAGCACGGCGCCCACGCCGCCCACGATGCCGTCCAGGATCAGGGAGGCCACCACCTCGTTGCAGCCGATGGCGTTCAGCCCGTCCTCAATGAGCACGGGGATGCCGGGCACCCACGTGCCGTAGTCTGCCGGGTCGGGCTCCGGCACGGCCAGGGCCGCCTGATAGGCTGCCTCGTCCACCTCCAGGACATTGGTCTGCCCGGCCTCGTCGTCATAGAGGTATGCTTCCGTCTCCCCGGCCTCGTAGGCCCCGATGATGGCGGCGGCCTCCTCAAAGGCGCCGGAATCCTCCTCCCAGGCGTCGGTGTCGGCGGTGAAAGGGACAAACCACCCGTCGCCAAACAGCCCGTCGTTGGCCCAGTCGGTCAGGTGGGTGCCAATGGAAATGGTCCAGCTGCCCATGGCGATGGAGTACACCAGGGCCATGACCAGCACGAAGATGGGCAGGGCGGCGATGCGGTTGGTGACCACCCGGTCGATCTTGTCAGAGCGGGACAGTCCCGCCCGCTTGCGCTTGACACAGGCGTCGATGAGCTTGGCGATGTAGGCGTAGCGCTCGTTGGTGATGATGGACTCCGCGTCGTCGTCCAGGGCCTGCTCACAGTCGGCAATGGCCTGCTCCACCCGCCCCTTCACGTCCTGGGACATGGTCAGCTTGCCCATCACCCGCTCGTCCCGCTCAAAGACCTTGACCGCATACCAGCGCTCCATCCCCTTGGGGAAGACCTCACCCACAGCGGCCTGGATGGCGGTCAGCGCCTGCTCCACCGGCTGCGTATAGCCCATGGGAGCGGGAGCGGGGGCGTTGGGCAATGCCCGGGCCTCGGCCACCAGCCGGTCCAGCCCCTCCCCCTTCAGGGCGGACACCTCCACCACCGGGCAGCCCAGGGCCTTGGACAGCTTGCCCGCGTCGATGGTCGTCCCGCTCTTGCGCACCAGATCCATCATGTTCAGGGCCGCCACCACGGGGATGCCCATCTCCATCAGCTGGGTGGTCAGGTACAGGTTGCGCTCGATATTGGTGGCGTCCACGATGTTGATCACCCCATCGGGCTGCTCCCCCACCAGGTATTCCCGGGCCACCACCTCTTCCAGCGTGTAGGGGGACAGGGAGTAGATGCCCGGCAGATCGGTGAGGATAACCTCCCGCTCCCCCTTCAGCCGCCCCTCCTTTTTCTCCACCGTCACGCCAGGCCAGTTGCCCACCCGCTGGTTGGAACCGGTCAGCGCGTTGAACATTGTCGTCTTGCCGGAGTTGGGGTTGCCGGCAAGGGCCAGTCTGATCGACATGTCTCGCTTCCTCCTCCAAATCGGTTAGCTTATGCTAACTTTTTCTCGAAAATGGCAGGCGCGCCAGGCGCCAGGTCGCACTGGGCGGCGGGCTGTCAGCTCACCTCGATGCAGTCCGCGTCCCCTTTCCGAATGGACAGCTCATAGCCCCGGATGGTGATCTCCACCGGGTCGCCCAGGGGGGCCACCTTGCGCACATACACGCTGGTCCCCCGGGTGATGCCCATGTCCATAATCCGCCGGCGCAGCGCGCCCTCGCCGTGCAGCTTGACCACGGACACCGTCTCCCCTACTTTGACGTCACGCAGCGTTCTCATCCCGCCTCGCCTCCTCTCCAACACGTCCTTCACACGCCGGGTCTCCCGGCGGTCAGACCAGGATCCGGCCGGCCATGTTCCGGCTCAGCGCCACCCGGGCCTCCTGCACCTTGACGATCAGGTTGCCCCCGATCTGGTTGACCACGCACACCTTTCCACCCTCCACAAAGCCCAGGCTCTTGAGGAAGGCCCGCACCTCATCCTTGCCGGTGATCCGCTTCACCGTTCCCTCCTGACCGTTGGTCAGCATCGTCAGCGGCATAATGGTCATCCCTCCGTTCCGCTCTACCGGTTAGCCCCTTCTAACATTTGGAGTGTATCACCATCCACAGGGGTTGTCAATAGCTAACCCCCATGCTTTTTGGGATTGTCAATCACCGGGAAATATGGTATCATGCCCTCAGGTGATTGTATGCAGATTCATGAATCAGGTGAAAACTATCTGGAGGCCATCCTGGCCCTGAGCGAAAAGGGCCCGGTGCGCTCCATTGATGTGGCCCAGCACCTGGGCTTTTCCAAGCCCAGCGTCAGCCGGGCCATGAGCCTGCTGCGGGAGAACGGCTATGTGGTCATGGACGACGTCGGCCTGCTCACCCTGACCCCCGCCGGCATGGAGGTGGCCGCCCGCATCTATGAGCGGCACCGGATGCTCACCCAGTGGCTCATCCGGCTGGGGGTGGACCCCAAGGTGGCCGCGGAGGACGCGTGCAAGATCGAGCACGACCTGAGCGAGGAGACCTTTGAGGCCCTGAAGCGCCACAGCCAATGGGTGGATCAATATCCGCCTGGGCAGCCGAGGTGAGTCCCTAATCCCCTCGATTCACCGCTGTTGCCCCCAATTCTCAAGTGGAAATGAGGAATTCCCATGCAATATGACCTGCTGGTGGTGGGTGCCGGCCCCGCCGGCCTCACCGCCGCCATCCAAGCCAGGGCCCGGAACAAATCCGTGCTGGTGGTGTCCAACCAGCCCACTGCCAGCCCCCTCTGCCGCGCCCCGCAAATGGACAATTACCCCGGCATCCCCCATGTGCCCGGGCGGGAGCTGGTGGAGCGCCTGCTGGACCAGGCCACCCAGCTGGGCGCCCAGCTCCGGGTGGGCCGAGTGCTCAGCCTGGCCTGCCTGGACGACTGCGTGATGGCCTCCATCGGCGACCAGGTGGAGCAGGCCAGCGCCGCCATCCTGGCCGTGGGGGTGGCCCGGGCCACCCCCCTGCGGGGGGAGGAGCGACTGCTGGGCCGGGGGGTGAGCTACTGCGCCACCTGTGACGGGATGTTCTACCGGGGCAAGCCCATCGTGGTGGCCGGGGACGCCCCCGACCTGGAGGAGGAGACCGAGTACCTGCGCTCCATCGGCTGCCAAGTCACCTCCGTCCGGCTGCCCGGTCTGGAGATCCTGGGCCAGGACCAGGTCACCGGCGTACGCACCCCGGACGGGACGGAGATCCCCTGCCAGGGGGTGTTCCTGCTGCGGGCCTCTATCGCCCCCACCCAGCTGGCCCCCGGCCTGGAGCTGGAGGGCAGCTATATCAAGGTGGATCAGCACATGGCCACCAACCTGCCCCGCCTGTTCGCCGCGGGCGACTGCACTGGGCAGCCCCTCCAACTGGCCAAGGCCACCGGCCAGGGACAGATCGCCGCCCACTTCGCCTTGGCACTGGCGTAACCGTTGGCCCCCATGTTCGGGAAACTTCCAGGAGAGTATTGAAATCTTTCCGCAAAAATGGTAACATGATGGTACCGATAGGGGCTGTCCCCAAATGAATCAAGGAGTGATTGTGATGGTCAAGGTAATTATGGGCCTGAAGGGCACCGGCAAGACCAAGCAGATGATCGACCTCATCAATACCGCTGTGGATACTGAGCATGGCAACGTGGTTGCCATCGCCCACGACTCCAAGCTGACTTACGATATTAACTACAAGATCCGCCTGGTGGATACCTCGGAGTACGACCTCCCCAACTACGACACTCTGAAGGGTTTTTTGTACGGCCTGTACGCCAGCAACTATGACATCACCCATGTGTTCATTGAGAGCCTGAACAAGCTGGTGCCCACCGTGGGCAGCTCGGATGTGGAGCCCTTCCTGGACTGGCTGGAGGGCTTCTCCCAGAAGAGTGGCATCAAGTACACCGTCTCCATCAGCGAGGACGCGGCCAAGGCCAGCGATGGCATCCGCAAATATTTTTGATCCCCATCCTCCAACACCCCCGCCCCGGCCCTGCCGGGCGGGGGGTTTTCCTGTCCGAAACAGAAAACATGAACTTTTCGTAAACAAGAAAAATTCCTCTTTACAAAGTCGGGCGAGTATGCTATATTCCTAAATAGAAACCGTTCTTATTATTGAGGTGACGACATGGCTATCGTTCGACGCAGTCAAAAGCGGGATGCGATCCTGCGTCTGATGCGCAGCACCAAGTGCCACCCCTCGGCAGACTGGATCTACCAGCAGCTCAAGGAGCAATACCCCAACCTGAGCCTGGGCACCGTCTACCGCAACCTGAATCAACTCTCAGAACAGCACATCATCCGTCGGGTAGGCGTCATCCAGGGCCAAGAGCGCTTTGACGCGGTCACCTACCCTCACGCTCATTTTGTTTGCAACCGCTGTGGTACTGTGATGGATCTGCCCGACTGTGCCCCATCCGAGCAGGCCATCCAGTCCCTGGGGAAGCAATATGGATTCATGGTGGAAGGACATGAATTCAACCTGCGCGGTCTTTGCCAAGACTGCAAACATCACATTACATTGGAGGAATCTGCATCATGAAGAAATGGGTTTGTCCTGTCTGCGGCTACGTCTACGAAGGGGAGAATCCCCCCGCCGAGTGCCCCGCCTGCCACGTCCCCGGCTCCAAGTTCGTGGAGCAGACCGGCGAGATGAAGCTGGCTGCCGAGCACGAGTACGGCATCTATGCCAAGACTGTTAAGAACAACCCCGACATCAGCGACGAGGATAAGAAGTACATCTTTGACCAGCTCATGGCCAACTTCAACGGCGAGTGCTCCGAGGTGGGCATGTACCTGTGCATGGCCCGCATCGCGCACCGGGAGGGTTATCCCGAGATCGGCCTGTACTGGGAGAAGGCCGCCTTTGAGGAGGCCGAGCACGCCTCCAAGTTCGCCGAGCTGCTGGGCGAGGATCTGGAAGCCAACATGAAGGCCAACACCAAGGCCAACCTGGCCTGGCGTGTGGACTGCGAGTACGGCGCCACCAAGGGCAAGTTCGACCTGGCTGTGTGCGCCAAGAAGAACGGCCTGGATGCCATCCACGACACCGTTCATGAGATGGCCCGGGACGAGGCCCGCCACGGCAAGGCTTTCGAGGGCCTGCTGAAGCGCTACTTCGGCTAATCTGTCCAACCCAAACAAGCACAAATTTGCCCCGCCCCCGGAACTTCCGGGGGCGGGGTCTTCTTTCTTCCGGTCAATTCCCTCACCGATCCCACTTTTCGATGAGCGCCCGGAGCTGATCGGCAAACTTGCCCAAGTCCTTGTTGGCCCCGCCCCGATTGCGGGCGATGACCTGCATCAGGCGCTGGCCCACCTCCTCCAGCCGCCGGTAGGCCGGGGAGGCAGACCCGGGTAGTGCGGCGGGGGCCTTGGGCTGGAGCACCACGCCGGGGGCCAGCATCCGGTCGGCCAGCAGGTCGTACACCTCTTCATAGTTGGCCGAATGGGCCGCAAACCCCCGATCCCGCAGGGTCTGGGCATAGGTTTCCGTCACCTGGCTCTCCCCGTGGACCACAAACACGTGCCTGGGTTTGGGCTGGTAGGCCTCCATCCAGGCCAGCAGGCCGTCCCGGTCGGCGTGGGCGCTCAGGCCGTGGAAGTTCACAATCCGCGCCCGCACCGCGATCTCCTCGCCAAACAGCTTGACCTTGCTCACCCCGTCCACCAGCCGGCGGCCCAGGGAGCCCTCTGCCTGGAAGCCTACGAACACCACCGTGCACTCCGGCCGCCATAGGTTGTGCTTCAGGTGGTGGCGGATCCGGCCCGCATCGCACATACCCGAGGCGGAGATGATGACTTTGGGCGTCCGGTCCGTGTTCAGCCCTTGGGACTCCGCAGTGCTCTCGGTGATGCAAAGCCCCGGGAACTGGAACAGCGCCCCGCCCCGGAGGGCCTGGATGGCCTCCTCATCCAGATAGCCATGCAGGTCGCCGGAGAAGATGCGGGTGGCCTCCCCCGCCAGGGGAGAGTCCACATACACCCGGAAGTCAGGCATACTGCGCACCAGCCCCTGCTCCTTGATCTCCCGGATAAAGTACAGCAGCTCCTGGGTGCGGCCCACCGCGAAGGAGGGGATGATCACGTTGCCTCCACGGCCCAGGGTCTCATCCAAAATGCGGGCCAAATCGCCGGTGTAGTCCGGGTCCTGGCTCACATCGTGCAGCCGGTCGCCATAGGTACTCTCGGTGACCACATAGTCTGCCTCGGTGATATATTGGGGGTTGCGGATGATGGGCTGCTCCCGGTTGCCGATATCCCCGGAGAACACGATCTTCCGCGTCTGCTCCCCCTCGCTCAGCCACAACTCCGCGCTGGCCGAACCCAGCAGATGGCCCGCGTCCACAAAGCGCAGGCTGATCCCCTCGCCGATGGGGATCTTTTGGCCATACTCCACGGTGACCACATGACGCAGGGTCTTCTCCACGTCAGCCAGGGTGCATAGCGGCTCCACCAGGGGCTTGCCCGCCCGCTGGCCCTTCTGGTTCTCCCACCTGGCGTCGCTCTCCTGGATGTGGGCCGAGTCCCGCAGCATGATGGACAGCAGCTGCCCAGTCAGCCGGGTGCAGTAGATGTTGCCCCCAAACCCCTGCTTGACCAGCAGAGGCAGCCGGCCGGAATGGTCGATGTGGGCGTGGGTGACCACCACATCATCAATATAACCGGGGTTGAAATCCAGCTCCCGGTTGTCCCGCTCGTCCCGCCCCTGCTGCAGCCCGCAGTCCACCAGGAGCTTCCGCCCGCCGCACTCCACGCAGTGGCAGCTGCCGGTGACCGCCTTGGCCGCGCCAAAAAAGGTCAGCTTCATCCAACACCCCTCCTGTGTTTCAACCCCGCCCAGCCCTTCCACCGGCTCGACGCATTTTCTCCATTGTACCCTGAATTCCCCCATCTGTAAATAGTAAAGGCCTCTTTCGCCATCCTCCACCTTGTCACGCCCGAAGAAGAGCGCCCGGGCAGATTGCCCGGGCGCTCTTCTTCGGATTTGTTTACTTCTTCAGGTTGAAGAAAGCCTTCAAGCCCAGGTATTGGGCGCACTCGCCCAGCTCTTCCTCGATGCGCAGCAGCTGGTTGTACTTGGCCACCCGGTCGGTGCGGCTGGGGGCGCCGGTCTTGATCTGGCCGGCGTTGAGCGCCACGGCCAGGTCGGCGATGGTGGTGTCCTCCGTCTCGCCGGAGCGATGGGACACCACCGCGGTGTATCCCGCCCGGTTGGCCATCTGGATGGCGTCCAAGGTCTCGGTGAGGGTACCAATCTGGTTGACCTTGATGAGGATGGAATTGGCCACGCCCTTCTCAATGCCGGTGGTCAGCCGCTCCACATTAGTGACGAATAGGTCGTCCCCCACCAACTGCACCTTGGAGCCGATGGCCTTTGTGAGCATAGACCAGCCCTCCCAGTCGTTCTCGCCCATGCCGTCCTCCAGGGAGATGATGGGGTAGTGGTCGGCAAACTTTTTCCACATATTGACCATCTGCTGCTTGGTCATGGTCTTTTTGGCTTTGGGCAGGTCATAGCAGCCGGTCTCCTCGTTGTACCACTCGGAGGTGGCCGCGTCGATGGCGATCATGAAGTCCTCCCCAGGCTGGTACCCGGCCGCCTCGATGGCCTTTACGATGACCTTCAGCGCATCCTCATCCCGCTTCAGGTTGGGCGCGTAGCCCCCCTCGTCGCCCACGCCGGCGGCGGGGGTCCCGTTGTCCTTGAGCACATTCTTCAGGGTGTGGAACACCTCGGCGCAGCGGCGCAGCCCCTCTTTCCAGGAGGGGGCGGACACCGGCATGATCATGAACTCCTGGATGTCCACGTTGTTGGTGGCGTGGGCCCCGCCGTTGAGGATGTTCATCATGGGCACGGGCAGCGTCTTGGCGTTGACCCCCCCGATATACTGGTACAGGCTGAGGCCCAGGGAGTCGGCCGCGGCCTTGGCACAGGCCAGGGACGCACCCAGGATGGCGTTGGCCCCCAAGCGGCCCTTATTGGGCGTGCCATCCAGCTCTATGAGCAGCTTATCGATGGCCGGCTGGTCCAGGACGTTCAGGCCGATCAGCGCCTCGGCAATCTCGCCGTTCACGTTGGACACCGCCTTCTCCACCCCCTTGCCCAGGTAGCGGCCCTTATCGCCGTCCCGCAGCTCGCAGGCCTCATAGACCCCGGTGGAGGCGCCGGAGGGGACCGCCGCCCGGCCCACCACCCCGTCGTCCAGGGTGACCTCCACCTCCACGGTGGGGTTGCCCCGGGAATCCAGGATCTCCCGGCCAACCACATCCACAATCTCGATCATGCTTTTCATGGGGATCAATCTCCTTTCGTATCCATAAGAACTGGCTTAGACGGATCGCTCCGTCGAAAATACAACTCGCCGAAGGGCCTGGACAAGCCTTTACCTTACAATCAGGCTCTCTCCAGTCATCTCCGCCGGCTTGTTCCCCACGGATCAAGCCCCGTGGGGGCCCCGTATTTCATCCTGCTCGGCGGAACTGAATTCCGCCTGCGCCAAGGTTTTGCTCCGCAAAACGCTTGTGCGGCGCACCCGCGCCGAGGGGCCTGGACAAGCCTTTACCTTACAATCAGGCTCTCTCCAGTCATCTCCACCGGCTTGTCCAGGCCCAGCAGCTCCAGCATGGTGGGGGCCAGATCGGCCAGGCGGCCATCCCGCAGTCTCACCGGCCGCCCTGCCAAACAGCAGGGCACCAGGTTAGTGGTGTGGGCCGTGAAGGGGGATCCGTCTCCGCTCACCATGTGCTCGGCATTGCCGTGGTCGGCGGTGACAATGGCCGCACCGCCCATCTCCAGCGTGGCCGCCACTACCTGGCCCACTCCGTCGTCCACCGCTTCCACCGCCCGCACCGCTGCGTCGTACACGCCGGTGTGGCCCACCATGTCGCAGTTGGCGAAGTTGAGGATGACCACGTCATACTTCCCGCTCTTGATGCGGGCTACGGCCTCTTTGGTCACTTCGGGTTGGCTCATCTCCGGCTGGAGGTCATAGGTGGCCACCTTGGGAGAGGGGATCAGGCAGCGATCCTCCCCAGGGAAAGTCTGCTCCACGCCGCCGTTGAAGAAGAAGGTGACATGGGCGTACTTCTCTGTCTCGGCAATGCGCAGCTGGGTCAGGCCCTGTTCCGAGATATACGCCCCAAAGATGTTGGAAAGCTGCTGCCGGGGATAGGCCACTTCCACGTTGGGCATAGCTGCGTCATACTCTGTGGTGCACACATAGTCCACGGGGAAATACCCCTGCTTGCGCACAAAACCGGAGAAATCGGGATCCACAAAGGCCCTGGTGAGCTCCCTTGCCCGGTCGGGCCGGAAGTTGTAGCAGATGATGCCGTCCCCCGGCCTCACTCCCGCCTCTTGGGCGCACACCACCGGCTCCATAAACTCGTCCGTCACCCCCCCGTCATAGGAGCGCTGCACCGCAGCTGCCGGGTCGCCCGCGAAGGGCGCGTCCCCAAAGGCAATGGCGTTGTAGGCCCGGGCCACCCGGTCCCAGCGGTTGTCCCGGTCCATGGCATAGTAGCGGCCCATGACGGTGGCGATCCTGCCCACCCCCACTTCCTGCAAGTAATCCTGAAGACGCTGGACAAACCCCTTGCCCGAGGTGGGAGGCACATCCCGCCCATCCAGGAAGCAGTGGACCCAAACCCGGTCCAGCCCCCGGTCCCTGGCCATGCGCAGCAGGGCGAACAAGTGCTCGATGTGGGAGTGTACGCCGCCGTCGCTGAGCAGCCCGAACAGGTGCAGCGCCGCCCCCCTCCTCTTGCAGTTGTCCATGACCCGGGTATAGGCGGGGTTTTGGAAAAATCCTCCCTCCTGGATATCCAGGGAGATCCGGGGCAGGTCCTGGAACACCACCCGGCCCGCGCCGATGTTGGTGTGGCCCACCTCGCTGTTGCCCATCTGCCCTTCGGGCAGCCCCACATCCAACCCGGAGGCGGACAGGCGGCAGAAGCTGTCCCCTGTAAAAAGCCGATCCAGGTTGGGGGTGTTGGCCGCGGAGATGGCATTGTCCCCCGGGCTTGTGGAGTCGGACAGTCCAAAGCCGTCCAAAATGATCAATGTGATTGGTTTCTTCATATCCTTGCCTTTCTTTCCAATGGCGCGCGGCCCAGGCAGGTCCTCTCACTCCTGATTGGCCGCCCGGATGATCGCCAGAAACTCCTCCGGCTTCAACGACGCACCCCCGATCAGCCCGCCGTCCGCGTCGTCGCAAAGTTCGCGCCGCTCCACTTCCGCCTCCCGGCGAAAGTTCCACGCGCTCGCTTGCTCCGCCGCCCCCGGCGAAACCCGCTGCGCTGGGCTTTCGCCGGGTTCCCAAGGGCCGACATCGACGGCTCTCACTCCTGATTGGCCGCCCGGATGATCGCCAGAAACTCCTCCGGCTTCAGCGACGCACCCCCGATCAGCCCGCCGTCGATGTCGGGCTGGGCCAGCAGCTCGGCGGCGTTCTTGGCGTTCATGGAGCCGCCGTACTGGATGGTAACCGCCCGGGCCGTCCGGGCCCCATACTGCTTGCGGATGATGGTGCGGATATGGCTGCACACCGCGCCGGCCTGCTCGGCGGTGGCCGTCTTGCCCGTCCCGATGGCCCAGATGGGCTCATAGGCAATGACCACCCGGCGCACCTGCCCCTCGGCCAGCCCGGCCAAGGCCACCTTCACCTGGTAGGTGATCAGCTCCTCCGTCACCCCCAGCTCCCGCTGTTCCAGGCTCTCCCCCACGCAGAGGATGGGGCGCAGGCCGGCCTCCAGCGCCGCCTTCACCTTCTGGTTGACGGTGAAATCCGTCTCATTGTAATACTGCCTGCGCTCGGAATGGCCCACGATGACGTACTTGGCCCCCACCTCCCTGAGCATCTCCACGGTGACCTCGCCGGTGTAGGCCCCCGAGGCCTCATAGTGGCAGGTCTGCCCACCGATGGATACCCGGGTGTCCTTAAACAGCCGGACGGCGCCCGGGATGTTCACCCCGGGTAGGCACAGGACCACCTCGCACCACTTGTGCTTGCCCAGCTGGGGCTTGATGGCCTCGGCATAGGCCCGGGTCTCGCTCAGCGTCTTATTCATCTTCCAGTTTCCAGCAATGATCGTCTTGCGGTATTTCAAGTTCATCTGGACTGTCTCCCTTTCCATTCTATTTTCTCTTATCTCGCGGCTGTCCTTACCGGTCCGGCACGCAGGCCGTATCGAGCAGGGTTTTACTTGTCCAGCAGGCAGGCCACGCCGGGCAGCTCCTTGCCCTCCAGGAACTCCAG
>DSLFC04102__coassemble_740_pt1 | contig 31359 bp, 26 predicted proteins | sample DSLFC04102__metabat2_low_PE_028 | metagenome-assembled genome bin DSLFC04102
GGCTGGGAGGCGGGCAGGGGCTGGGCGGGCGGGATCCAGGCCGCAGCGGCGGCCAGGGCGTCCTCTCCTGGCAGAGGGACGGAGCTGCCGTCCAGCTCCACCTGGAGGGAAAACCCCTCCCGGTCGCTGCGCAGCACGGGGACGCCGGGCCGGGCAGGCACCAGTTCGTACCCCATCCGCTCCAGGGCCAGAACCAGACCCTCCGGCCCCTGGGCGCACAGGGGGCCGGATCGACGGACCCGGCCGGCCCGGTGGACGGCCCAGGCCTGCTCCACCCCCACCAGCAGATCCCACTCCCCGGCCCGAGTGGGGGCGGAGGGGGGCAGGGCGGGGGGCTCAAACAGCCGGCCCCGGCCGTCCAGCACCCAGGCGGTCACCTCCCGTCCCTGCTGGCGCAGGAAGAGGGAGGCGGGCAGGCGGTAATATTGGGCCAGCCAGGCGGCACAGGCGGCGCACCGCCCGTCGTGAAAGCGCACCTCACCCCCGGCCAGGGCTGCGCCCCCGCCGGCGGTGCGGGCCAAGGCATGGGCCAGGGGGCCGCCGGCGCTGCCGATGGCTACTGCCCCTAGGGCACCCAGCCGCCGTCCCAGTTCGTACATCCTCCGGCCCTGTCGGATTGGATCCTCCATAGGGCACACCTCCCATCTCTGGAAAGTATGCCCCCAACAGGATGGGGCTAATCCTTCTTTGGATAGCGGGCCAGCAGCTGCTCCAGCTGGGTGCGAAACTGCTGGGCGGCCCACTGGGGGGAGAGGATCTCCACCCCGTCTCCCAAGGAGAACAGCCAGCCCCACAGGGGTGGGCTGACCACCAGGTCCAGGGTGACGGTAAAGGCGTTCTCCCCCTGGGGGACAAGGATGGTGTCCTGGCCGAAGCGGTCCAGCACGACGCCGGCCAAGGGGGCGGCGCAGCGCAGGGTGAGGCGGCAGTCCCGGCCGGCGTACATGCCGAAGTGGCGGCGGGTATAGCCCTCCGGATCCCAGCCATCCCGGCTGGAGCCGGGGATGCCGGTGATGACGATGTCATCCATCTTGTCCACCCGGTAGTGGCGCAGATCCCCCCTGATCTCGTCCCGGCCGGCCAGGTAGTAGTTCTCGCTGTCCCAGATCAGGCCGAAGGGGGTGACTCGATAGCGGGATCCCTCCCGGCGGTAGAGTTTTTGCTTGTGCATATTGTACTCAAAATAGCAAAAGCTCACCACCCGGTTGGCGGCAATGGCCGCGTGGAGCTTGTCCACGTTGTAAAAGATGCGCTCGTTCATGGTCTTGACCCGGCGGTCCACATAGACCTGGCGCTGGAGCTGCCGAGCTTGATGGGCGGAGGCCAGGGATTCCAGCTTGCGGATCAGGCTGCCGCTCTTGCGCTGGGTGAGAAAGCGGCTGGAGGCCACCGCGTCCACCAGCAGCTTCAGTTCGGCCAGCTCAAAGTCCCGCTGGCCGACGAACCAGCCCCCCTGCTTGCCCTTGCGCACCTGCACGTCCAGGCCCAGCTGGCGCAGCTGCTCCATATCGTCATAGATGCTCTTGCGCTCGGCGGGGATGCCCCACCGGCCCAGCTCCTGGGTCATCTGGGCCACCGAGATGGGATGCTCCTCATCACTGGCCGACAGCAGCAGCTTGGCCAGGATGGGCAGCTTTTTCTTCTGGTTGGCGCCCCGCGCCATGGCATCACCTCCCTGGGGTTTCGGGCCGAAAGGATCGGCCCGAATGGGATGTAGGATCTCTGCTCGACCCACTGTACCACAATAAAAGTCCCATAGAGCGGACTTTTATTATAGCATGGCGGGGATGAGGGCGCAAGCGGGGAAAAGGACCAGGGGCCGCCTGCCTGGGCGGCCCCTGGTCCGTGATCCATCAGGTCAAGGCCTTGCGGTCCACTTCCTCCCGCAGCCGGGCGGCAAAGTCATCCAGGGTCATGGCCCCCAGATCCCCTTGGGCGCGGTGCCGGGGGGAGACGGTGCTGTTTTCCATATCCCGGTCGCCCACCACCAGCATATAGGGGACCTTTTCCAGCTGTCCCTCCCGGATCTTCTTGCCGATCTTCTCGTTGCGGTGGTCCACCTCCACCCGGAAGTCCATGGCCTCCAGCTGAGCGGCCGCCTGGTCGGCATAGTCCGCCGCCCGGTCGGTGACAGGAAGCAGCTTGACCTGCACGGGGGCCAGCCAGGCGGGGAAGGCGCCGGCAAAGTGCTCGGTGATGACGCCGATGAATCGCTCGATGGAGCCCAGCACCACCCGGTGGAGCATGACGGGCCGGTGCTTCTCCCCGTCCTCGCCCACATACTCCAGCTGGAAGCGCTCGGGCAGCTGGGAGTCCAGTTGGACGGTGCCGCACTGCCAGGTGCGGCCCAGCGAGTCGGCCAGGTGGAAGTCCAGCTTGGGGCCGTAGAAGGCCCCGTCCCCCTCATTGATGGTGAAGGGCTTGCCCATCTCGGTGATGGCCTGCTTGAGGATGTCCTGGTTGTGCTCCCACTGCTCCACGGTGCCAATGTGGTCCTCGGGCATGGTGGACAGCTCAATCTGGTAGGGCAGGCCGAAGACGGAATAGACCTCGTCAAAGAGCTTGACCACGTTCTTGATCTCGTCCTTGAGCTGGTCCTGGGTCATGAACAGGTGGGCGTCGTCCTGGGTAAAGCAGCGCACCCGGAACAGGCCGTGGAGGGCGCCGGACAGCTCGTGGCGGTGGACCAGGCCCAGTTCGCCCACCCGCAGGGGCAGGTCCCGGTAGGAGTGGGGCTGGCTGGCGTAGACCATCATGCCCCCAGGGCAGTTCATGGGCTTGACGGCGTAGTCCTCCCCGTCGATGACGGTGGTGTACATATTGTCCTTGTAGTGGGCCCAATGGCCAGAGCGCTCCCACAGCTGCCGGTTGAGAATGACGGGGGTGGAGATCTCCACATAGCCGTAGCGCTTATGCACCTGCCGCCAGTAGTCGATCAGGGTGTTTTTCAGCACCATGCCGCGGGGCAGGAAGAAGGGGAAGCCGGGCCCCTCCTCGGTGAGCATGAACAGGCCCAGCTCCTTGCCCAGCCGCCGGTGATCCCGGCGCTTGGCCTCCTCCAGCTTGGCCAGGTAGGCGTCCAGCTCCTCCTTCTTGGGAAAGGCGATGCCGTAGATGCGCTGGAGGGTTTGTCGGCTGGAGTCCCCCCGCCAGTAGGCGGCGTTGCAGGCGGTGAGCTTGATGGCGTTGCCCTTGACCCGGCCAGTGGAGTCCAGGTGGGGGCCGGCGCACAGGTCGGTGAACTCTCCTTGCTTGTAAAAGGAGATCACCGCGTCCTCTGGCAGACCGTGGACCAGCTCCACTTTGTAGGGTTCTCCCTTGCCCTCCAGCAGTTCCAGCGCCTGCTCCCGGGGCAGCTCGAAGCGCTCCAGCTTCAGCTTCTCCTTGCAGATCTTGCGCATTTCAGCTTCCAGCTCGGCCAGCTGATCCTCGGAGAAGGGCTCGGGGGTGTCAAAGTCGTAGTAGAACCCGTTCTCGATGGCCGGGCCGATGGCCAGCTTCACCTCGGGGTGGAGCCGCTTCATGGCCTGGGCCAGGATGTGGGAGCAGGTGTGCCAGTAGGTTTTGCGGTACTGCTCGTTCTCAAAAGAATACTGATTGTTTTCTTCGGGCATATCAATTCCTCCTTGTTTTGGGGGAAACAGAAAACGCCTCACCCCTGAGTTGGCCAGGGGTGAGGCGCAAAGGATGCACACCACGGTTCCACCCTGCTTGCGGTTTCCCAAAAACCGCCGCTTTGTGTCCTCCTGTAATGGGAAGGGCCCATCCCGGTCGTCCCGGGCGGCTCGGGAGTGGTACCGCCCGCCGCGTGCCGTAAGGCCCTTTCACCAGGGGGGCCTCTCTCTGACCGGGGATTTGCGGGCTCTTCTCCGTCCATGCCGTTTTGACGAGGGTAGTGTACCACCCTGGCCGGGGCTTGTCAAGTGAAATGACTGCCAGCCCGCACTCACTCGCTCAGGGGGTGGGCAACCCGGCAGACCAGCCACAGGAGCAGCAGGGCACACAGGCGCAAGAGGGGCAGCAGGAGGGTTCTCATCGGTCTGGGCATCGGGGGCTCTCCCTCCCGGTTTGGATTCGCTATCTTGGCGTAATCCGATTATAAATCGGAAAAAATCATATGTCAAGATGGAATTTTGACGTTCAATCGGTTTATAACAGGAAGGGGTGGCATATGATGGAGGTATGCGGATCAAAGGCTTGGAGGGGAGACAATGAGGATTGATTACAAAGAGATCGGCAGGCGCGTTGCCCGGCGGCGGAAGGCGCTGGGGCTGAAGCAGTTTGAGGTGGAAGAGCGGGCCGACATCGGATACAAATACCTCTCCAACATCGAGCGGGGGATCTCCATCCCCTCCACCGAGGTGATTCTGCGCCTGGCCATCGCCCTGGACACCACCCCGGATGAGTTTCTGGTGGGCGCCGCCCGGCAGGAGGGGGAGGGTTGGAAAAACGTGGCCGAGCTGCTGCGCACCATGGACGAGGGCAAGCTGGCCCTGGCCCGCTCCTTTCTGCAATGGCTTACGGAGCAGGAGATGAGATAAAACCGCTGCCACCCTTGGGTGACAGCGGTTTTCTGATTGGGAAAGGGGAAATCTTCTCACAGCCCCTCCGTCTCCATGACCAGTTCCACCCGGCGCTGGTGGCGTCCTCCTTCAAAGGAGGTGCCCAGGAAGGCGTCCACCAGGCGCTCGGCCTCGAAGGGGCCGGTGAAGCCGCCGGCCAGGGCCATCATATTGGCGTCGTTATGCTGGCGGGTGAGCTGGGCGGAAAGCAGGTCCCGGCACAGCGCGCACCGCACCCCCCTGACCTTGTTGGCCACCACGGATACGCCGATGCCGGTGGTGCACAGCACGATGCCCCGCTCACATTCGCCGCTGGCCACCTGCTGGGCGGCGGCCCGGGCATAGATGGGATAGTCGCAGCTGTCGGTGGAATCCGTGCCGCAGTCCACCACATTGTGGCCCTGCCGGGTGAGATAGCCTTTCAGGTGTTCCTTCAGGGCGAAAGCCCCGTGGTCACAGCCCAGAGAGATGTTCATGGTTTGCGCCTCCTAATCCAATGGGCCGCCGAGGCGGCTTTAGAGTTTGTGGGGAACGGGCTTGCGCTGTTCATAGGTGGTCACGTAGCGGAAGCCCGCCTGCTCCAGCAGCTGAAGGGCGTCGGCCAGCCCTTTGCCTAAGCTGTTGGTGCGGTGGGCGTCCGAGCCCAGGGTGACATACTCCCCGCCGCACTCCCGGAACCAGCGCAGCAGGGGCAGCCACTCGCCCACGGTGCGGCCCTGATAAGTGTTCAGTTCCAGAGCGTGGCCGGTCTGGGCAATCTGGGTGAAGATGTCCCGTACGGGCTGCTCATAGTCGGCCAGGCTGAGCTCCAGCCCGTCCCGGCGGATATAGCGCAGGGGATAGACGATGTGGGCCAGGCTGTCGTAGCAGTCTGGGCAGTCCTTGACCAGGGACCAGGTGTTGGCCAGGCAGTGCTCCACGCAGTGGCGAGCCAGGGCGAGGTCGCCGGTGAAATCGGTGAAATACAGATCCAGATTGTCCCGCGCTCCCAGCCAGTTGTGCAGGGAGCCCAGCACGAAGTCCAGCTCGGGTTCCCCCTGGGCCAGGATGCGCCGGGCGGCATCCGGGTCGTACACCGCCGAGCCCAGCTCCAGGCCCAGGCGCAGGGTGAGCCGGCCGTCCACCAGGGCGCATACCTGGCGATATTGGGCCTTGGCACCGGGCCAGTCAAAGGAATCCACCGGCTGGCCTTGGTCGTCCACCAGGTCGCAGTGGTCGGTGACGCACAGCTCAGTCACCCCCAGGGCCATGGCCTGGCGAGCCATCTCCTCCAGAGGAGTGTCGCTGTCCGGGGAAATCTGGGAGTGGGTGTGGAAGTCGCACAGGTACATAGGGTCACCTCAGGGGGATGGGATGTTTTTGGGCGGATTCAAAGGGGCCAGCTGGGCAGCCAGCGCAGGAAGGCCTGGCTGTACCACAGGGGCATATACAGGCCGGTGAGGGCGGGATAGAACAGGGCGTACAGCCCCACGGCGCACCCGGTGAAGCCGTATACCGCCGCCCGGCAGCCTCTCCGCCGGCGGGTGAGCATATCATTCATCAGGTAGGCGATGGCGAACACCAGGAATAGGACGGTGGGGAAGTAGTGGTAGGCGAACAGGATGCGCCCAATGAACAGCCAGGGGACGAATTGGGACAGGATGGCGATGAGCAGGAACAGTCCCCGGCCGCTCTTGCGGCGGATGGTCTGGATGAGCACCCCGAAGAAGGCCAGCAGCCCTCCCCAGGACACCAGGGGATTGTTGAAGGAGGCAAACAGGCTCTTGACGCCCAGGGTACCGGCATAGTCCAGGTCCCGGTAGTACAGGATGGGGCGGGCGTCCAGGATCCATTGGTACCAGTAGGACTCGTAGGGATGGGGGGTGTGCACCCCCTGGTGATAGGTGAGCATGAACACCTGGTTGTCCCACACGATGGAAAGCAAGCTTTGCAGGCTGGGCTGGGTTCCGTCCCGGGCTGCCGCGGCAAAGGCATAGGGCAGATAGGTGGCCACATAGATACAAACGGGAATTAATACGAAGAAAATAACAGATAGGATTACAGTGCCCGCCGCGTAGGGGCCAAACTGGGGCCGGGCGGCAGGGGGGGTGTTCTCACCGTCTGCCACGGCCAGCCTGCGCCACTCCCGGCGCTTGAACAGCAGGCCCAGCAGCCACAGCAGAGCAAGCCCCACCCCGGCGTAGACCACCGTCCACTTGCAGGCGCAACCCACCCCCCAGAACAGCCCGCTCAGGAACAGGGAGGGGACAGACCGGCGCAGCTTGGACCCGGCGGGCACGGTCAGCCACCGGTACAGGAAGTAGTAGGCCAACAGGATGAAGAATACCCCATAGGTGTCGATGGTGGCGATGCGGGTCTGCACCAGGTGCATGAAGTCGAAGGCGAACAGGCAGGTGCCGCACACGGCCACCGGGGTTTTGCCGAACAGGTTTTTGAGAAACACATAGAGGATGGGCAGCATGAGCACGCCGAACAAGGTGCCCATGAACCGCCAGCCAAAGGGGGTCATGCCGAACAGGGAGATGCCCGCGGCGATGATCAGCTTGCCCAGAGGCGGGTGGGAGACCTCGTAGGGATAGATGTTGTTCAGGTGCTCCAGGGCGGTGCGAGGGTGATAGATCTCGTCAAAATAGGAGGAGTTCAGGTAGGTGGCCTTGTCCGCCCAGACGTCCGATTCGTCAAACAGGGTCTGGCCGCCGTCGGACACATACTGGGGGACCAGCGCCTCCCCCTCCCGCCACAGGGCCAGCTCGGCCAGCCACAGACCCTCATACCGCTGCACGTTGCCTGCGGAGATGCGCCAGGTATCAGCGGTGATCACACCGGGGGCCTGTTCCCCCTCCTGGACCGGCTGGGTCAGGTCCACCACCTCCCACTTGAGCAGCGCGTCATAGGGCTGCTCCAGAGTCAGGCGCTGCCAGCTCTGCCCGCCGTCAGCGGAGTACTCTAGGAGGTAGCTGCCCGAGCCAAGGGCGGTGTAATAGGAGATCTTGTCCACCTGCACCGGCTGATTGAAGGAGAAGGTGAAGGAGGTGCCGTCCTGAAAGACGGTGTAGCGCTGGGGCACGTCCAGGTCACCCAAGCGGAAGAAGGCGGTGGCGGCATAGGCCAGGGTGATCACCAGCATGGGTAGCACGTCCTTGCGCTGGAAGGGGTGGCGGCGCAGGGTGAGGGTCATCCGCCGACTGCGGGTCCTGGCCTCGGCCATGGCGATCCACTCCAGGGTATAGGGCCGGGGGGTGAGACAATACCAATAGTAGAGGAAGAAGGCCAGGCAGACTGCCAGGGCTACGGGTACCCAAATGGCGGCGGGGGCCAGGTTCTGGAAGAACCAGGACAGGCCGTAAGAAATGGAGTCCCACACCGAGCCGCCGCCCTGGGCAGCGGAGGGCGATGCGGCCAGGGCAAGGCCAGTCAGGGGAAGGGTCAAAGGGGTCATGGGGCACAGCCTCCTATCACTACCGCGGCAGCGGCTGAGTTCGGAGCCGGAGGGGTGCGAGGGCAGCAGGGGACGTTCTCCGGGACAAACCTTAGCACCATCATACTACGAAATGAGCAGAAAGGAAAGTATTTCTTTCCGTCCTGGCGGAGCCTGTTAGCAATCGGCGGGCCTTGGTGCGAAAACTGGGGGGTACTTTTTTCACCGGTAAACATTCACATTTCGTTTACAACTGCCCTATTGACATTCTGCCCGGCAGGTGGTACATTATCTTTAGCACTCGGATAGCAAGAGTGCTAAACCGAGAAGGGGAGGGGCCGGATGTGGAGCTGACCGAACGCAAGAAGAAAATTTTGCGGGCTGTGGTGGAAAGCTATATCCGCACGGCGGAACCGGTGGGTTCCAAGGCCATCCTGGAGCTGGCCGGGCTGAACGTGTCCTCGGCCACCATCCGCAATGAACTGGCCGACCTGACCGAGCAGGGCTATCTGGAACAGCCCCACACCTCCGCCGGGCGCATCCCCTCCCCCAAAGGCTACCGGTTATATGTCAATGAACTGATGCAGGAGCAGAGGCTGAGCTTGGAGGAGACCAGGCAGATCAACGAGGCGCTGCACCTGAAGATGCAGGAGCTGGACAAGGTGATCGACCAGGCCGGGCGCATGGTGTCCCAGTTGACCAACTACCCGGCCTTTGTCTTGGCGGGCAACGCCCGCCGGGCCACCATCCGCCGCTTTGAGCTGATCCTGGTGGACGGCAGCTCCTTCATCGCGGTGGTCCTGACGGACAGCAACGTGGTGCGCAACAAGCTCATCCGCCTGCCCGTGGACCTGTCCGAGCCCCAGCTGCAGCTGCTGACCACGCTGCTCAACACCTCCTTTGTGGGCAAGACGTTGGAGGAGCTTACCCCTGAGCTGATGCGGGTGGCTGAGCACGCGGCGGGCAGTTCCTACGGGCTGATCTCCCTGGTGGTCTCCTTTGCCATGGAGGTGCTGGAGAGCCTGGGGCACAGCGCGGTGGCCACCGCAGGGACCAGCCATATCTTAGATCACCCGGAGTATCGGGACGTGGGCAAGGCTCAGAAGCTGATGAGCTACCTGTCCGAGGAGCAGGCTCTGGCCCAGTCTCTCCCCCTGCCCGCCCTGGGGGACGAGAACACCAAGATTCTCATCGGCCCGGAAAACGTGGCCGAGGAGTTGAAGGATACCAGCGTGGTGCTGGCCAGCTACGACATCGGGGACGGCATGAAGGGCGTCATCGGTGTGGTGGGACCCACCCGGATGGACTACGCCAAGGTGGCCGCCAAGCTGTCCTATGTGGCCGACGGGCTCAGCAAGCTGTTTGGGCAGGCCGAGCTGCCGCCGGGCAAACCGGAAAAGGAGGAATAGCAGCCCATGTCCGAGAAGAAGAAAGACAGACAGAAAGCCGCCGCCCAGCAGGCGGCCCCGGAGCAGGCCGCCGACCCCCAGCAGGCCGCCGGCGCCCAGCCGCCGGCGCCGGAGCAGGCGTCCGTCCCGCCTCAGGAGGGGCAGGAGGGATTGGGCCAGGAATCCGAGCTCCAGCAGGCCCAGGCGGCGCTGGCCGACCAGCAGGAGCAGTACCTGCGCCTGGCCGCGGAGTATGACAACTACCGCAAGCGCACGGCCAAGGAGAAGGAGTCGGCCTGGGTCCAGGCCCGGGCGGACACGGTGGCCGCTTTCCTGCCCGTTTACGACAACCTGGAGCGGGCCTTGAAGCAGCAGACCCAGGACGAGGCGTACGCCAAGGGCGTGGAGATGACCATGAAGGGGCTGCAGGACGTGCTGGCCAAGCTGGGCGTGGAGCAGATCCCCGCTCTGGGCGAGCGCTTTGACCCCAACTGCCACAACGCGGTGATGCATGTGGAGGATGAATCGGTGGGGGAGAGCACCGTGGTAGAGGTCTTCCAGCAGGGCTTTGCCTGCGGGGACAAGGTTATCCGGGTCGCCATGGTCAAAGTGGCCAATTAGGAATGGACGCGGACGGACAATCGGAAGCCCGTCTTTACAAGTTAACGATATCTATACCATCTTTCAAAATTGGAGGGATCTATCATGTCTAAGATCATCGGCATCGACCTGGGCACCACCAATTCCTGCGTGGCTGTGATGGAGGGCGGCGAGGCCGTTGTCATCCCCAACGCGGAGGGCAACCGCACCACGCCCTCGGTGGTGGCCTTTTCCAAGGACGGAGAGCGGATGGTGGGCCAGGTGGCCAAGCGCCAGGCCATCACCAATCCCGACCGGACCGTCATCTCCATCAAGCGGGAGATGGGCACGGACTATAAAGTGGACATCGACGGCAAGCGCTACACCCCCCAGGAGATCAGCGCCATGATCCTTCAGAAGCTGAAGGCGGACGCCGAGGCCTACCTGGGCCAGAGCGTGAGCGAGGCGGTCATCACCGTGCCGGCCTACTTCACCGACGTCAAGCGCATCATCAACGAGCCCACCGCCGCGGCCCTGGCCTACGGCGTGGACAAGGAGTCGGACCAGAAGATCATGGTCTACGACCTGGGCGGCGGCACCTTCGACGTGTCCGTGCTGGAGGTGGGCGACGGGGTCATCGAGGTGCTAGCCACCGCAGGCAACAACCGGCTGGGCGGCGATGACTTTGACAAGTGCGTGATGGACTGGATGGCCGAGGAGTTCAAGAAGGCCGAAGGGGTGGACCTGACGGCGGACAAGGTGGCCATGCAGCGGCTGAAGGAGGCCGCCGAGAAGGCCAAGATCGAGCTGTCCGGCGTCACCACCACCTCCATCAACCTGCCCTATATCACCGCTGACGCCACCGGGCCCAAGCACCTGGAGCTGACCCTGACCCGGGCCAAGTTCGACCAGCTCACCGCCCACCTGGTGGAGGCCACCGCCGGCCCGGTGCGCCAGGCCATGAGCGACGCGGGTCTGTCGGGTAACGACATCCAGAAGGTGCTCATGGTGGGCGGGTCCAGCCGGATCCCCGCCGTGCAGGAGATGGTCAAGAAGCTCACCGGCAAGGAGGGCTTCAAGGGGATCAACCCCGACGAGTGCGTGGCCATGGGGGCCGCGCTCCAGGGCGGCGTGCTGGTGGGCGACGTGAAGGGTCTGCTGCTGCTGGACGTCACCCCCCTGTCCCTGGGCATTGAGACCATGGGCGGGGTGATGACCAAGCTCATCGAGCGCAACACCACCATCCCGGCCAAGAAGAGCCAGATCTTCACCACCGCTGCGGACAACCAGACCTCGGTGGAGGTCCATGTGCTCCAGGGCGAGCGGGAGATGGCCCAGTACAACAAGACCCTGGGCCGCTTCCACCTGGACGGCATCGCCCCCGCCCGCCGGGGAGTGCCCCAGATCGAGGTCACCTTTGACATTGACGCCAACGGCATCGTCAACGTGTCGGCCAAAGACCTGGGCACCGGCAAGGAGCAGCATATCACCATCACCTCGTCCACCAATATGTCCAAGGAGGACGTGGAGAAGGCGGTGCGGGAGGCCGAGCAATTTGCCGCTGAGGACGCCAAGCGCAAGGAGGAAGTGGACACCCGCAACCAGGCTGACCAGATGGTCTACCAGACGGAAAAGACCCTGGAGGAGATGGGCGACAAGCTGTCCGACGGCGACAAGGCGGACATCCAGGGTAAGCTGAACGCCCTGAAGGAGGCGCTGAAGGGAACGGACAGCCAGGCCATTAAGAACGCCACCGAGGAGCTGACCAAGGCCTTCTACGCCATCAGCGAGAAGCTGTACAGTCAGCCGGGCGGCCAGCAGGCCGGACCCGGCCCGGACGGAGGGACGGGCGCCAGCGCCGACGGGGCGGACAACGTGGTGGACGCCGACTACGAAGTGGTGGACGACGAGAACAACCAGTGACGGCTTTGGGATCCGCGCGGGCGGGGCAGCGCCCTGCCTGCGCGGTATCTTGCCCCTGAGCCGGTTTGGGACGCGCGCTTGAGGGCCCGGATAGGGCTGGGCGCCCCGGCGGCTGCGCATCCCGGGACTCCTTCTTCCAAATTGGAAAGTTGGTGAAGCATATGCCAGGACAAAAACGAGACTACTATGAAGTGCTGGGGGTACCCCGCACCGCCACGGACGAGGAGCTGAAGAAGGCCTACCGCAAGCTGGCCAAACAGTTCCACCCGGACATGAACCCGGGCAACCAGGAGGCCGAGGCCCGCTTCAAAGAGGTCAACGAGGCTTACGAGGTGCTGTCCGACCAGGAGAAGCGAGCCAAGTACGACCAGTTTGGCCACGCGGGGGTGGACCCCAACTTTGGCGCGGGAGCCGGGGGCGGCTTTGGCGGCTTTGACATGGGGGACATCGACCTGGGGGACCTGTTCGGCTCCTTCTTTGGGGGTGGATTTGGCGGCTTTGGCGGTCAGCGCCAGGCCAACCCCAACGCGCCCAAGCGGGGGGCCTCCCTGCGGGCCAATATGACCATCTCCTTCCAGGAGGCCATGTCCGGGGTAGAAAAGGAGATCAGTCTGACCCGAACGGAGGGGTGCGAGACCTGCCGGGGCAGCGGCTGCGCCGCGGGCACCACGGCGGAGATCTGCCCCGATTGCCACGGCAGCGGACAGGTGCGCATCCAGCGGGGAGGCGGCGGGTTTGCCTTCACCACCACCGCGCCCTGCTCCCGCTGCCGGGGGACGGGAAAGCTCATCCATCAGCCCTGTCCCGACTGCCATGGGGAGGGCCAGGTGCGCCGCCAGCGCAAGCTTAAGGTACGTATCCCGGCGGGCATCGACGACGGGCAGACCATCTCCATGCGGGGAGAGGGCAACAGCGGGGCCAACGGTGGCCCGGCCGGTGATCTGCTCATCAACATCTCGGTGCGCCCAGACCCCCGCTTCCAGCGGGAGGGGGCCGATCTGTACCTGGAGCAGCCGGTGTCCTTTTCCCAGGCGGCCCTGGGGGCCCAGCTGGAGATCGATACCATTGACGGAAAGGTCAAGTACAGCCTGCCCGCCGGCACCCAGACGGGCACCACCTTCCGCCTGCGGGGCAAGGGCGCGCCCCTGCTCAATGGCCGGGGTCGGGGGGATCAGTACGTCACCGTGCGGGTGCAGGTGCCCACCAACCTCACCGAGCAGCAGCGCCAGGCGCTGCAAAGCTATGCCAAGGCCATGGGGGAAGGGATCCCCGCGCCGGCCACGCCGGTGAAGGACTTTTTTGAAAAAAAGCGCAGGAAGAAAAGCTGAGCCACGCCCAAAGGGCCGACCTCCATCTGGAGGCCGGCCCTTTCTTTCCTGTGGGAAGATGATTTTAGGCGCTGCCGGCGGCTGTACCCGCGGCCGGGGCTTTAGCAGTCCACGGTGATGTTGTCGGTGCCGTGGGCTTCAAACTCGTCGATATAGGCGTCGATGCGCCGATTGAGTTCCTCTAAGTTGCTCTCGTCGATGGGCACATCGTCCATGTCCCGGCGGGCCAGGTCCTCAGCCAGGATCTCAAAAAACACGTTGTTCTCATACTCCATGATGGCCTCGTGAATGCCCCCCTCGGCAAAGGCTCGGGAGGGGATCACATCCCCCTGATACAGCTCGGCCAGGGTGGGCATCCCCTCTATGGCTGCCCTGCCGAACAGCAGGCTCTCCACTTCGTCATAGTCCTTGAACCGGTCCTCGCCCCGGGTGGAGTTGAGGATCCAGTTGCCGATGTAAACCAGGTCCAGCAAGCGGCGAAACTGCTTGCGGGTCAGTTCCAGTTCCATGCTCGAAGCCCTCCTTGTGGCTGGGTTCTTGAGGATTGGGCAGGATGGCTGCCAGGCTCGCACCTTATTTTATACAGCTTTCCGTCGGTTTGTCAATGGGCATACTTACCGGTTCAGAAACATATATTCAGACAGCTTGACTGGACGGAGCGTGATACCATTGGCGGAATACACAGGGGAGAACCGGATCATCCTGCGGGGGGAGGTGGCCGCTCCGCCGGCCTTTTCCCACCGCAACCACGGGGTGGATTACTACACCGTCGCCCTGCGGGTGCCTCGGCTGTCCGGGGCGGAGGACCTGCTCAACCTGATCACCGCCGATCCGGATCCCACCCTGTGGCGGCCGGATCAGTGGGTGCAGGCGGAGGGAGAGGTGCGCTCCTACAACAACCGCACCGGGGTGGGCAGCCGGCTGGTGATCACCGTGTTGGTGCGGACGGCCCAGGGCGTCCCGCCGGGGGAGGGGGAGAACCGCCTGACCCTGTCCGGCGCCCTGTGCAAGCTGCCTGTGCGCCGGCGCACTCCCCTGGGGCGGGAGATCTGCGACCTGCTGCTGGCGGTCAACCGGCCCTATGGCCGGGCGGACTACCTGCCCTGTATCGCCTGGGGCTCGTTGGCGATGCTGTGCGGCGGCATGGGGGTGGGCGACCGACTGCGCCTGGAGGGGCGGCTGCAGAGTAGGCAGTATCGCAAGGTGGTGGACGGGCAGGACACCATCCGCACGGCCTACGAGGTGTCGGTGATGAATCTGCTGCCCCCGCCGGAGGCGGAGGAATAGCCGGGAAGGGGCTGTCTGCCCCAGTGGGGTTAGTAGGTGTGGTCGCACACCTGGCGGATGCGGGCCCGGATGGAGCGCAGGTCAGCAAAGGTCTCCGGCCGCTTACTCGGATCCCGGAGCAGGGCGGCGGGGTGGTAGATGGCGGTGTAGCACACCCCGTTGCGTTCCACCCACTGGCCATGCTCCCGGGTGATTTTGTAGTCGTCGTGGATCAGCCGGTTGGCGGCGATGCGCCCCAGGCAGACGATGAGCTTGGGGCGCAGCAGGGCGATCTGCTCCCGCAGGTAGCCGATGCAGGCGTCCTGCTCGGTGTTGAGCGGGTCCCGGTTCCGGGGCGGGCGGCACTTGACGATGTTGGCGATGTAGAAGTTTTTGTCCCGGTACAGCCCGATGAGGGAGAGCATCTCGTCCAGCAGCTGGCCGCCCCGGCCCACGAAGGGTTCCCCTTGGAGATCCTCGTGCTCCCCTGGGCCCTCCCCCACGAACAGGACTTCTGCGTCCCGCTGTCCCGCGCCAAACACCACATGGGTACGGGTATCGGCTAGGGCGCAGCGCTGGCAGGACAGGCACCGCTGCTCCAATTCTTCCCAATCTGTCACAGTCCATTCCCCCTTTCCCGATCTATTTGAGGTTATGATAGCACAAACGGGCGGGAAAGGCCATGGGGAAATGGGTGCGGGCCGCCCTGGAATGGGGTGGCCCATGTTTGCTGCTGGGGGAATCGGGAGACTGCACAAAAAACATGGGAAGAACAAGAAAAAACTAGACAAAAATTTTTCGGTGTAGTATGCTGAAATTGCCACAAAAGGGAAGCGGCCAGTTGGGATGGGAAGAAGATCCAGGAAGGACACGGCTGACCCGTGGAACGAGGAAGAAGCTTGCAGTGAGAGAAGCGAGAGAAAAGAAGGTCTCAAGATGAAAAAGAGATCACCATTGCAACGGCAATTGAAGTCTTTGCACCTGGAATGCGCAGTTGGCGTCCTGCGGTTGGAAAGATTCGGTGGCAGTCATGAAACGAAAACGAAGTATGATAAGTAAGATTGTCGCCAGCGGCGCTGTGCTCGGCCTGCTGGTGCTGTACACGCTGCACTGGATTTCCGCGCCGGTTTACGCGGCCCTGACAATGGCGGTGCTGCTCTGCTTCTGGCGATTCAGCCCCAAGGATGACAACCGCCAAAGGGGCGCTTGAGCCCGCTGATCGCCTGTGAGGGGGAACGGCACCTCCGGGGTAGCGCCGCCGGCCATTTGGAGTTTTCCTGCAAAAAATGGGGTTGCAGCTGGGGAAACCCTGGACAGAACGCCAGAAAAATTGCCATTGACTTTGCTCTGCTTCTGGGGTACAATACCTTCAATCCAATCAAGTAAAGGCATCGACGAAGACCGCCCCCCACGGCGTCCGACAGAGAACGCGGGCCACCGACTGAGAGCCCGCTCCGGAAAGACGGGATGGCGCAACGCTTCCGAGCCGGCGGTTCGAACCCCCAAAGGCGGTGTGGTGTAGGGCTGCCCGTCCTCCCCACGTTACCGGGGCTCGAGAGAGGTCCCTTGTTGGAGGGGCAACGCGGGTGGTACCGCGGAAATCATGGTTGACTTCCGTCCCGGATTGTACAAACGTACAATCCGGGACGTTTTTATGTCAAAAAAACAATCTGAAAGGACTGAGAGATTATGCAGTTCGTCACTGGCGAGATCAAAACCACCATTCCCTATCAGCGCATCGCGGAGGGCGGGCTGAACAATCAGTCCGTCACCGTCCACGGCGCGGTCCATGCCCTGCGGGAGATGGGGGGCATCGCCTTCCTCACCCTGCGCATGGCCGACGGGGCAGTACAATGCGTTTGCCCGCCCGGGCTGCTCCCAGAGGGGCTGTGCCAGGAGTGCGCGGTGGAGCTGACCGGCACGGTGCGGGCAGAGCCCCGGGCGCCGGGGGGCTGGGAGATCGGGGTGGAGGATATGGCGGTGCTGTCCCGACCGGCCTCCCCCATGCCGGTGGCACTGGGCAAGCGGAAGCTGGGTCTGCACTTGGACACCGAGCTGCCCCTGCGCCCGGTGGTGCTCCGGGACCTGCGCCGCCGGGCAGTGTTCAAGATCCAGGAGGGGCTGGTGCGGGCCTTCCGGGAGCACCTGGGCCAGGTGGGCTTCACCGAGATCCACACCCCCAAGATCGTGGGGGCGGGGGCGGAGGGAGGCTCCAACATCTTCCGACTGGACTACTTTGGCAAAAAGGCCTACCTGGCCCAATCCCCCCAGATCTACAAGCAGACTATGGTGGGGGTGTATGAGCGGGTCTTTGAGGTGGGGCCCGTCTTCCGGGCGGAGAAGCACGCCACGGCCCGTCACCTAAACGAGTACACCGGTCTGGACTTGGAGATGGGCTATATCCAGTCCTTCTACGACGTGATGGAGGTGGAGGCCGGCTTCCTGGCCCGGGCCATGCAGCTGCTGGGCGGGGCGTATGCCCGGGAAGTGGAGCTGCTGGGGGTGAGCCTACCGGACGTGTCCCGCATCCCCTGCCTGCGCTTTGACCAGGCCAAGGCGATGGCCGCCCAGCGGTACGGCTACCAGATCCGGGACCCCTATGACCTGGAGCCGGAGGAGGAGGCCCACATCGGGCAGTACGCCCGGGAGGAGCTGGGCAGCGACTTTGTGTTCATCACCCACTACCCGTCCAAAAAGCGGCCTTTCTATGCCATGGACGACCCGGAGGACCCCCGATACACCCTATCCTTCGACCTGCTGTTCCGGGGGCTGGAGGTGAGCACCGGCGGGCAGCGCATCCACGACTACCACCAGCAGGTGGATAAGCTGGAGCGCCGGGGGATGGACCGAGCGGACTTTGAAAGTTACCTGATGATCCACAGGTGCGGCATGCCGCCCCACGGAGGGCTGGGCGTCGGTCTGGAGCGGCTGACCATGCAGCTGTGCGGCCTGGACAACATCCGGGCGGCCAGCCTGTTCCCTCGGGATCGCAGCCGGCTGGACCCGTGAGGGGCAAACATATAACCAGAAGAAAGGAAGGGATCCCATGAAGATCACCACCGAACTGATCGCCCACATCTCCCAGCTGTCCCGGCTGTCCCTGCCCGAGGGGGAGCAGGCGGCCATGGCCGCCCAGCTGGAGCGCATCGTGGACTATATGGACGTGCTCAGCCGCCTGGACACCGGGGACATCGAGCCCATGAGCCACGTCTTTCCGGTGCGCAACGTGCTCCGGGCGGACGAGGAGCAGCCCAGCTGCGACCGGGAAGCTCTGCTGGCCAACGCGCCGGCCCGGGATGAGGAGAGCTTCCTCACCCCCAAGAGCGTGGAGTGAGGGGGGCGGGGAGATGGAACTGAGACAACTCACCGCCTTGGAGCTGGGGGCGGTCATCCGCAGGGGCGAGGTGTCAGTGGCCGAGGCGGCCCAGGCGGCGCTGGCGGCCATCGAGGCGGAGGACGGGGCGCTCAACAGCTTCATCACCGTAGAGGGGGAGCGGGCGCTGGAGCGGGCGGCCCAGCTGCAACCAGGGGTGAAGGAGGCCCAAAGCCCGCTATACGGCGTGCCCATGGCCCTGAAGGACAACATCTGCACCAAGGGGATCAAGACCACCTGCGCCTCCAAGATCCTGGGGGACTTCCGCCCCCCCTATGACGCCACCGTGGTGGAGCGGCTGGCGGCGGCGGGGGCGTTGGGGCTGGGCAAGCTGAACCTGGACGAGTTTGCCATGGGTTCCACCAGCGAGACCTCTTGGTACGGCCCCACCCGCAACCCCTGGGATCCGGACCGGGCCCCCGGAGGCTCCTCCGGCGGGGCGGCGGCGGCGGTGGCGGCGGGGCTGAGCTGGTATGCCGTGGGGTCGGATACCGGCGGCTCCATCCGGCAGCCAGCGGCACATTGCGGCGTCACCGGGATCAAGCCCACCTATGGCACCGTCTCCCGATATGGGCTGGTCGCCTACGCCTCCTCCCTGGACCAGATGGGCCCGGTGTGCCGGGACGCGGGGGACTGCGCGGCGGTGCTGGATGTGCTCCAGGGCCGGGACCGGCGGGACGCCACCAGCCTGGACGGGGACTACGGCCACCTGCTGGAGAGCCTGAGCGGCGACGTTCGGGGGCTGCGGGTGGGCCTGCCGGCCGAATGTTTCGGGGACGGCCTGGACGGCCAGGTGCGCCAGGCGGTGCTGGCGGCGGCGGACGTGCTGAAAAGCCGGGGGGCCCAGCTGGTGGAGTTGTCCCTGCCGGCGCTGGAGTACGGGGTGCCCGCCTACTATATCATCGCCGCGGCGGAGGCCTCCTCCAACCTGGCCCGGTTTGACGGGGTGAAGTACGGCTGGCGGGCGCAGGGATACGGGGACCTGTCCGAGCTGTACCACAAGACCCGGACCCAGGGGTTCGGCCTGGAGGTGAAGCGGCGCATCCTGCTGGGCTCCTTCGTGCTCAGCGCCGGATACTACGAGGCCTACTACCGCAAGGCCCTGCAGGTGAAGGCGGTGATCAAGGGGGCCTTTGACGAGGCCTTTGCCCGCTGCGACCTGCTGCTCACCCCGGTGGCCCCCGCCACCGCCCCACACCTGGGGGAGAGCCTGGGCGATCCGCTGGAGATGTACCTGGGAGACGTGTACACCGTACCGGCCAACCTGGCGGGGCTACCCGGACTGTCCATGCCCTGTGGTTTTGACCGGCAGGGGTTGCCCATCGGGGCCCAGCTCATCGGCCCCCACTTTGGGGAGGGCAGGCTGCTCAACGCCGCCTATGCCTTCCAGCAGGACACCCACTATCACAAGCAGACGCCGAAAGGGGGGCAGCGGGCATGAACTGGGAGACGGTCATCGGCCTGGAGACCCACGTGGAGCTGGCCACCAAGAGCAAGATCTTCTGCGGCTGCACCACCCGCTTCGGGGGCGCGCCCAACACCCATTGCTGCCCGGTGTGCACCGGGATGCCCGGGGCGCTGCCGGTGCTCAACCAGGCGGTGCTGGAGTATGCGGTGCGGGCGGGGGTGGCGCTGAACTGCCACATCACCCGGTACAGCAAGTTTGACCGGAAGAACTACTTCTACCCCGACCTACCCAAGGCCTATCAGATCAGCCAGCTCTACCTGCCCATCGCCGTGGGCGGCCGGGTGGAGCTGTCCACCCCGTCAGGGACGGTGTCGGTGGGCATCCACGAGCTGCACATGGAGGAGGACGCGGGCAAGCTGGTCCACGACCCCTGGACGGATCAGACCCGAGCTGATTACAACCGCTGCGGGGTGCCCCTGATCGAGATCGTCACCCAACCGGACTTTCGCACCGCCGACCAGGTGATCGCCTACCTGGAGCAGCTCAAGGAGACCTTGCAGTATCTGGGGGTGTCCGACTGCAAGATGCAGGAGGGGTCGCTGCGCTGCGATGTGAACCTGTCCGTGCGCCCCCTGGGCAGCCGGGAACTGGGCACCCGCACGGAGATGAAGAACCTCAACTCCTTCAAGGCCATTGCCAGGGCCATCGACTATGAGGCCCGGCGGCAGATTGAGCTGCTGGAGCAGGGGGGACGGGTGGTGCAGGAGACCCGGCGGTGGGATGAGAACAAGGACGCCACCTACGCCATGCGATCCAAGGAGGACGCCCCGGACTACCGCTACTTCCCTGAACCCGACCTGCCTCCCATCGAGCTGGATGAGGGCTGGCTGGCCCGGCTGCGGGCGGCCCAGCCGGAGCTGGCCCCGGCCAAGCGGGCGCGCTACCAGGCCGACTATGGCCTGCCCGCCTACGACTGCCAGATGATCACCTCGGACCGGGTGCTGGCCCAGTTCTTTGAGGGGCTGGTGGAGCTGGGCGCCCCGGCCAAGCAGGCGGCCAACTGGATCATGGGCGAGGTGCTGGGCGCGCTGAGCGCCAGGGGAATGGAGCCCCGAGAGATGTGCCTGTCGGCGGGCACCCTGGCCCGTCTCATCGCCCTGGTGGAGGAGGGGAAGCTGAACCGGAACACCGCCGTCAAGGTGTTCGAGGCGGTCTTTGACCAGGACGGCGATGTGGACGCCTATGTGCGGGCGCACGGCCTGGAGCAGGTGAACGACGCGGGCGTGGTGCAGGCCGCGGTGGAGCGGGCCATCCAGGCCCACCCTCAGTCGGTGGCCGACTTCCGGGGGGGAAAGGAGAAGGCTTTCGGATTCCTGGTGGGCCAGGTGATGCGGGAGCTGAAGGGCAAGGCTGACCCCAAGCTGGTCAACACCCTGCTGCGTCAGGTTTTGGGCGGGACATGAGGGGAAAAGCGCTGGAAAACCCAGAGCGGATATGATAGAATTTGCAGGAGACGGGCAGCCGCCCGACTCCTGCAAGCCATGGGTTGAGAGAGGGGGAAGGGCCGTGCCGGTCTGCTATATTTTCGGCTCCGGGGAATATGGAGCCCAATGGCCCCGGATGGGGCTGGACGATCTGGTCATCGCCGCCGACGGCGGCTATGCCCAGCTGGAGGGGCGGGGGGTGAGCCCCCATCTGCTGGTGGGGGACTTTGACTCCCTGGGCTATGTGCCCGACCACCCCCGCATCGTGCGCCATCCGGTGGTTAAGGACGACACGGATACCGCCCTGGCCATCCGGGAGGGCTGGGCGCGGGGGCTGCGGGAGTTTCACATCTATGGAGGGATGGGCGGCCGGCTGGACCACACCCTGGCCAACCTGCAGCTGCTGGTGGGGCTGTCCCAGCAGGGGGGCGCGGGCTTCCTGGTGGGGGAGCGAGAGGTGGCCACCGCCCTGACGGCGGGTGCGCTGCGCTTCCCGGCGGGCTACCAGGGCACCCTGTCCGTCTTTGCCGCGGGCGGCCCCGCCGAGGGGGTGACTCTGACGGGATTGCGCTACCCCCTCCGGGAGGGGCGGCTCACCGGCGGGGTGCCGCTGGGGGTGAGCAATGCCTTCCTGGGCGGGCCGGCCACAGTGGCGGTGGCGGCGGGGACGGTGCTGGTCCTGTGGCTGCCCCATCCGGAGCTGCCTTTGCCGGAGCGCCGGCTGGCCGGACAATAACAAATGGAAAACCCCCTGCCCGGGCTTTTGGCCCGGGCAGGGGGTCCGTTTTATTTCGCGGCGGGGCGCCGCCCCGGATCAGTCGATGGCCACAGCGGTGCTTTTGGGCAGCTCCCGCTGGGCCTGCTTGGGCAGGGTGAGGCGCAGGATGCCGTGCTCATATTTGGCCGTCACGTCGGTGGGCTCCATCTGGCCCACATAGAAGCTGCGGCTGCAAGCGCCAGAGTACCGCTCCTGGCGGAGATACTTGCCGTCCTGGCCCTTCTGCTCCCGCTCCAGCCCCTTGGCGGCACGGACGGTCAGATAGCCGTCCTTCACGTCCACGTGGATCTCATCCTTCTGGAAGCCGGGCAGGTCGATGTCCACCTCATAGGCGCCCTCCGTCTCCCGCACGTCGGTCTTCATCAGGTGCTTGGCCCGCTTGCCATACAGGGGATTGCGGCCAAACCAGGCCGGAAAACGCATAAAATCATCGTCAAAGAACTCGTCAAATAGGTTCTCGCTCCATACGCTGGGCAGCATAAATCATTCCTCCATTCCAAACGGCTGCTTCTGGGTGTGGGTTGGGCCCCGCCCGGGCCCTTTCCCTTGGGACACCTTTAGTATAGCACGAAAATTAGCACTGTCAATCGGAGAGTGCTAATGTTTACAAAAGAACCCATGTTTGTTCACAAAACATCTGATTTTGCCCCGCCCTGCCGGAGCAGAGCGGGGCAGGGTCAGCGGCTCAGCTGGGCAAAGTGGCCGCAAATGTGTTCAAAGAGCTGGGCGGAGGCGAAAGAGTGGTAGCCCTGTTTGCGCCGGATGATGGCGATGTCCCATTGCAGGCGGGGCTCCAGGGGGACGATGGCCAGCTTGTCGGTCAGGTTGTGCTGGATGAGGGGCCGGGGCAGCAGGGCGATGCACTCCTGCATCTCCACCATCTTGAAGGTGAAGCCGGGCATGAGGCTCTTGTAGGCGATGCGGGGGGAGAAGCCGCTGGCGGCGCACATCTGGATGAAGGTGTCGTGGAGGGTGGCCGTCTCGCTGAAGGTGAGGATGCATTGGCCCTCCAGGTCCCGGATATGTACGCTGGGCATATAGGCGAAGGGGTGATCCTTCCAAACCACCAGCTGGCACACGTCCCGCACCAGCACATGGGTCTCAAACCGGGTGGGGTTCTCCACCGGCAGCATCACCAGCCCCAGGTCTGCCTTACCCGAGCCCACGGAACTGGCCACCAGCTTGGAGCCTTCCTCCACCACGCTGATGTCAATGCCGGGGAATTTTTGGTGGAAGTCGGAGAACAGGGCGGGGAAGTACATATCCAGCAGGACGCCCGGGATGTTCAGCCGGACCTCCCCGGTCTTGATGGAGCGCACATCGGACATGACCTGAAAGATCTCGTCGTACTGGATGAGGAAGGCCTGGGCCCGCTCGTACAGGGCGCGGCCCGCGTCGGTCAGGTGGAAGCTCTTACTGGTGCGCTCGATGAGCAGGATGTTCAGCGATTCCTCCAACTGCTTGATGGCCCGGGTCAGCATGGGCTGGGTCACATACAGCTGGGCGGCGGCCCGGGTGAAGCTCTCCTGCTGTACTACGGCGACAAAATATTTCAAGTGTTGAATTTCCATAATGGCATCCATACCCTTTTTTCATATAGCTCTATTATATCTGCAAGATGCATAAAAAGCACAGAAAAAAATCAACAAAATTTGATTGATAAAATTGTCTAAATGGGGCAAAAGGATAACCAGAGAGGAATGCTTCCATTTTTTCTGGTTATAATGCTATCAAAAAGACACAAAAAATGAAAATATAATTGTTATATTCTGTGCAATCTATAATACTTTCGCAAGATACCAGACCAATTTGGTGATTTTACAAAGGAAACGCCCGGGGAGTATACTCAAACCAAAGGCACGGAGAAGGAACACCTGGGCCCGTGCCTTCCCCGGGAGGGGAATCCAAATCTAAATCGGAAGGGGAGTGGTGGAATGCCAAAGATCCTATCGGCGCGGGAAGCGGTTCGCCAGTATATTCAGGACGGCGCCACGGTCGCGTTCGGCGGGTTCGTAGGGGCCATGGTTCCAGAAGAGGTGAACAAAACCATCCAAGAGCTGTTTTTGGAAGAGGGCTCGCCCAAGGGATTGACCGCGATCTACGCGGCCGGACAGGGCGACTCGGACACCAGGGGACTCAACCATCTGGGAGAGGAAGGTCTGGTGGAGCGGGTCATCGGCGGGCACTGGGGCCTTGTTCCCCGGCTGCAAAAGCTGGCGCTGGAGAACAAGTGCGCGGCCTACAACTATCCCCAGGGCGTGATCTCCCAATGCTTCCGGGACATCGCGGCGGGCAAGGTGGGCGTGGTCACCCATGTGGGCCTGAAGACCTTTGCCGACCCCAGGCTGGAGGGCGGGATGCTCAACGAGAAGGCCCGCCAGGCCGGCCCCCTGGTGGAGCTGATCCAAATCGCCGGCCAGGAACGGCTGCTGTACAAGGCCATTCCCATTGACGTGGCGGTGATCCGCGCCACCTATGCTGACACCCACGGCAACTGTACCTTCCACAAAGAAGGGGCCTTCTCCGAGACGCTGGCCATCGCCCAGGCGGCCCGCAACAGCGGAGGCAAGGTCATCGTCCAGGTAGAGCAGGTGGTGGAGTACGGTAACCTGGATACCCGCCTGGTGCGCCTGCCCGGCATCTATGTGGACGCCATCGTGGTGGCCGACCCGGCCAACCATATGCAGACCTTCGGCACCCAGTACAACCCCGCCTACTCTGGTGAGGCCCGAGTGCCTGTCAGTTCCCTGAAGCCCATGGAGCTGGATCAGCGCAAGATCGTGGCCCGCCGGGCCGCCATGGAGTTGGTGCCAAACGCCATCACCAACCTGGGCATCGGAATGCCTGAGGGGGTGGCCTCCATCGCGGCGGAGGAGGGGCTGGAGGGCATGGTGCTCACCACCGAGGCCGGTACCATCGGCGGCATCCCCGCCGGCGGCAAGGACTTTGGCGTGACCACCAACCCAGACTGCCTGCTGGACCAGCCCTCCCAGTTCGACTTCTACGACGGGGGCGGGCTGGACGTGGCCTTCCTAGGTCTGGCCCAGGCCGACAAGCAGGGCAACATCAACGTGTCCAAGTTCGGGCCCAAGATTGCCGGCTGCGGTGGCTTTATCAACATTACCCAGAACGCCAAAAAGGTCATCTTCTGCGGTACCTTTACCGCTGGCGGGCTGAAGCTGGGGGTGGAGAACGGCCAGCTGCGCATCCTGCAGGAGGGCAAGTCCAAAAAGTTCCTGGACCAGGTGGAGCAGGTCACCTTCTCCGGAGAGTACGCCATGGAGAAGGGGCAGCCTGTGCTGTATATCACCGAGCGGGCGGTGTTCCGGCTCACCGACCAGGGCATGGAGCTGATCGAGGTGGCGCCCGGCGTGGATCTGCAGAAGGATGTGCTGGACCTGATGGATTTCAAGCCTATCGTCCGGGACGTCAAGCAGATGGACCCGCGCATCTTCCGGCCCGAGCCCATGGGCCTGACCCTGTGAGGGGGATTGCCTGCTGATCTGAGCGCGGAGAGAAATTCTAATTCAGAGGAGGAAAGACGCATGAGTTTGTTTGGTATCGTTCTGGGTCTTGTCCTGCTGATGGTGCTGGCCTATCGGGGCTACTCCATCATCTGGGTAGCCCCTGTGTGTGCCATCGTGGTGGCCGTGTTCAGCGGCTACGCCATCCTGGACGCCTACATCGGCGACTACATGGCAGGCATGGCCGACTATGTGCTGCAGTGGTTCCCCGCCTTCTTCCTGGGGGCGGTGTACGGCAAGGTGATGGACATGACCGGCTCTGCCCGCAGCCTGGGCAACGCCTTGGTCAAGCTCATCGGCTCCCGGTTCGCCGTAGCGGCGGTGGTCATCCCCTGCCTGGCCATGACTTACGGCGGCATCTCCCTGTTCGTGGTGGTGTTCGTCATCTACCCCATGGGCTACTCCATCTACCGGGCTGCCGACCTGCCCCGTACCCTGCTGCCCGGCGCCATCGCCACCGGTGCGTTTGGCATCACCATGACCGCCATCCCCGGCACGCCCCAGATTCAGAACATCATCCCCACCGAGTACTACGGAACCAACGCTATGGCGGCCCCTCTGCTGTCCATCGTGGCTGTGATCGTGATGTTCGTCCCCGCCTATGCCTATCTGGAGTGGCGTGCCCACAACGCCCGGAAGAAGGGCATGCACTTTGTGCCAGACCCCAAGCATAAGGAAGTGGATCACGACGAAAAGGACCTGCCCTCCTGGCACTGGGTCACCGGCCTGATCCCGCTGATCGTCGTGGTGCTGATGCTCAACCTGTTCCCCTACCTGATGCGGGAGTACGCCGGCATCGACTTCACCACCAGCCAGTCCATGGTCATTGCCCTGGTGTGCGGCATCCTGGTGGCCTGTCTGCTCAACCTCAACCAGGTTAAGACTCTGCTGCCCGCCATCAACGAGGGAGCCAACGGCTCCATGGGCGCCATCATGAACACCGCCTGCGCGGTGGGCTTCGGCTCCGTGGTCAAGGTGGTGCCCGGCTTCGCCGTGCTGACCAACCTGACTCTGAACATGCCCGGCTCCATCCTGTTCTCCGAGGCGGTGGCGGTCAACCTGCTGGCCGGCGCCACGGGCTCCGCTTCCGGCGGTATGTCCATCGCTCTGGAGGCCCTGGGCCCCCGGTTTGCCGAGATGGCCGCGGGCAACCAGGCCATGCTGGAGAACCTGCACCGTATCGCCTCCATCTCCTCCGGCGGTCTGGACACCTTGCCCCACAATGGCGCGGTGCTCACCCTGCTGGCCGTGTCCAACTGTACCCACAAGGAGTCCTATATCGACATCTGCGTGACCACTTGTATCATCCCGCTGGTGGCCTCCCTGTTGCTGGCCCTCATCTGGGGCCTGTTCTGAGCAACACAACGTGAAGAAAGGACGGGATCATTCCATGACGATTCAAGAACTGAAGGTTGGCGACAGCGCCAGCATGGCCAAGACCGTCACCGAGACCGACGTGTACCTGTTTGCCGGGATCACCGGGGACCTGAACCCCGCCCATGTCAACGAGCAGGCCTCCAGCCAGACGTCCTTTGGCGGGCGCATTGCCCATGGCATCCTCAGCGCCGGGTTTATCTCCGCAGTACTGGCTATGAAACTGCCCGGCCCGGGCACCATCTATCTGGGTCAGGAGCTGAAATTCACAAAGCCTGTCCGTTTTGGAGATACGGTGACCGCCACCTGCACGGTCACTGAGATCGTGGCGGAGAAGAACATTGTCAAGCTGGAGACCGTGTGCACCAATCAGAACGGGGATGTGGTCATCAAGGGAATGGCCACCGTCATGCCCCCTAAACCGTGACAAAGGGTGGGGCCTCTGCCCCCATGAAAAAGTCGGAGCCCGGGCGCGCAAGCGCCCGGGCTCCGACTTTTTGCCTGACGCACCCTCCGGCGGTAGAGGGGAGACAGGGGGTTCCCTTTTGGAGGAATTGGCGGTATAATGGGAAATAACTGGCATAGCGGGGGCCTCCACCCCGGCTCGGCTGCGCGCCGAGTGCCGGAAAGAAGAAGGGGGACCGTCATATGAAGAAACAGATGCTTGCCTTATCAGTTGGGTTTGCCCTGCTGCTGGCGCTGTCCACCCCTGCCATGGCGGCCCAGGCCGCTCCGGGGGAAACTGTCGCGCCCGGTCAGGTGGTGACCGCCGATGTCCGGGGCCTGGCGGCAGCTGCCGGCGGTACAGTCCAGCTGGCGGCGGGGAACCATGTGCGGTGGATTGACCGGGTGGATCTGCCGGCAGAGGTGGACGACTTCTATGCGAGACTGGTGGAGGCGGTGGACAACGACGGGGTGGGCGATTGGTTGATCGACCCGGCCACCTACGGCGAGATGGCAGAAGGGGTAGCGGGCTATCGGGTGGCGGCTGCGCTCACCGTGCAGGGCCGGCTGAGCCAGGCGGAGGCCACCGCCTATTTGGATAATCTGTGGGCGGCCCTGGGGGCCTTTGACCGGGACGTGCCCGAGGTGTTCTGGCTGTCGGGCACCTACACCCTGTTCTATGTGTACAGTGGCGGGAGCACCACCTTTTACCTGGTGCTGTCCAGCGAGGACGGATACGGCATCCTGGACAGGAGCTATCCCACCGCGGCCCAGCTGCGAGCGGCCATTTCTCAGCGGGACCAGGCGGTGGAGGCCATCCTAGCTGGCACGGTGACGACAGGGGAGGGGGAGGTGCTGCACTATGACGCGGGGGCGTCCCGCCAGGCGAACCTGCGCTACTTCAATGCCTGGCTGACCCTGCACAACGAGTACAACACCTCCGCCGGGGCGGATCCCTTCCACGCCACGGAGTGCCTGAGCGCCTTGACGGGCAGCACGGGGGAGGCCGGCCCGGTGTGCGAGGGCTACACCCGGGCCTTCAAGCTGTTGTGCGACACGGTGGGCATCCCCTGCGTGCTGGTTGACGGCCCGGCCTACAACGCGGCGGGGGTGGCCAGCGGGCATATGTGGAACTATGTACAGATGGAAGACGGTGGATGGTACGGAGTGGATGTGACTTGGAATGACCCGGTGGGGGGCTCCCCGGGGGCGGTCTCAGGCCTGGAGCGGGAGGACTACCTGCTGGTGGGGGCGCAGACGGTGGTGGGACGGCTGGCCTTTTCCGACTCCCATGTGGAGCAGAACTGGGTTTTTGAGGGCGGGGCCCGCTATCCCAACGGACCTGAGCTGAGCCAAACGGCCTATGACCCGGCGGGGGTGGCCGCAGGCTATGCCGTCATGGTGCCTCAGGTGGACTATGGCTGGGTGGAGGCCAGCCCGGCCCTTGCCCCAGCAGGGGCCACAGTGACCCTGACCGCATATCCAGACGAGGGCTATATGCTGTCCAGCCTGTTCGTGGTGGACGGGCAGGGGCAGCGGGTGGAGGGAGTGAGCCACCCCGACGGGCGCTATACCTTTGCCATGCCAGCGGTGGCGGTGACGGTCCATGCCGTCTTTGCCCCCGAGGGGACCGATCTGCCCTTCCGGGATGTGGCCGCCGTCCACTGGTTCTATGACGAGGTGCGCTATGTGTGGGACAGCGGCCTGATGCAGGGCACCGGGGCGGATCGCTTTGGGCCCGACGTGACCACCACCCGGGCCCAACTGGTCACAACCCTATACCGCTTGGCGGGCCAGCCGGCGGTGGCGGGGGCCAACCCCTTTGCCGACGCGACCGCCGCCTGGTATGCCGATGCGGTGGCATGGGCCAGCCAGAACGGCATCGTGGAGGGGTACAGCGCCACCCAGTTTGGCCCCGAGGACGTTGTGACCCGGGAGCAGCTGGCGGCCATTCTGTATCGCTACGCCGGGTGCGCTGGCTATGACCAGACCGGGCTGGGCAGCCTGGCTGGCTTTGCCGACGGGGGCGCGGTGTCCGGGTGGGCGCGGCAGGCCATGACCTGGGCGGTGGGCCGGGGACTGATCCACGGCGTCGGCAGCTTGGCCGATCCCCAGGGATCTGCCACCCGGGCCCAGCTGGCAGCCGTCCTGACCCGTTTTTGCCAGGCCTATCCCTGAAAAGACAACCCCACCGGCCATTTGGCCCGGTGGGGAGGGAATAGAAGGACCACCGCGGACACCCGCGGTGGTCTTTTGCTGGTGGAGCCCAGGTGAGCGTGTATTGGCCTATACCAGCTGGTAATTGCGGGACAGGCCCTGGGAGAGGATGGGATGGGCAAGCCTGAAATACCCGTCAGAATGGACAGAGGATCAGAGGGAAATTGTATCATTTGCTGAAAATGACTTTAGCTGAAAAAACTGGTTTCAATTTCCTGCTTGCTGTGTTATCATAAATTTACAAGAGAGAGCAGAAAGAGGACAGTTTCGTTGGGCAAGTTGCCGATCAATCCCTCCATCAGTTACTGCAACGGTTGAAATAGATGATCACCCGTAGCGGCTGGTTTTCAAAGTATGATTATTTGTGAGGTTAGTTTTGATGAAAAAGCGTCTGGTGAGAGAGGTTTTATCTTTTACTTTATTTTTGGGAATGGTGTTGAGTTGTAACAGCTATGCTGGTGCAACGGATAATCGTGCTGCCATAGCAAAAGCAACCAATGTATTGCTGCAGTCTGGATGGACACAGGATGAAATAGATGACCATGATGTGTATTACATTTATAAAGCTGACTATAAGAAAGGATATGAATCACAAACGCCAACAGGTACATATAAGCGCAACTTAGCACAGGTGGACGTAAAGTATGACAGTGGTGGGGTCATCATATCACAGGACTTAGCGACAGGTGCGTGGGGAGCGCCTGGCAGCGGAATTAGCTATTCCAATCATAGGGGCTTCCTCCAGTACAGGGGAAAAGTGAATAACGCTGCTGCTACCATGGCTTCTATCCATGTGTTCTATTATCATCAGCAGCATATCTTGAGCGTGTCGCCCAGCGTCTCCTGGCCACGTTCCGCTTCGCTGAGTGTGAGCCCTGCCAGCAAGTTCAAAGAGATGACCCCGAACCCATATGTATCCTTTGAGGTGTGAGTATGAAACTGACTAGGCAGAAACTGAGTGTGCTGATCATCGCCCTTCTGGTTGTAGGACTGATTGCCTTGGGGGTGGCCTATGGGAAGCTGGCAGAGGAGAACCGATACATCATCCGCAGCATCGACGACAGGATGACGGGCAGCTTTGTGGACGTGATCCAGTCACGGTTCCATGATGTTGAGGGGATGGATGAGGAGTCCCTGCAGCGCCTATATAGGGACAGCGCTGGGAGTGCCTATCTGGCGTTTACCCTGTTTAACATCTCTTCTTATCAAGAGAACCACGAGCTGAACCGGATCTTATACGCCCTACACCATATGATATTTGCTATATGTAAAGATACATACCGATTATAGTGTGATAAATATCTTTTTTCAACCGAAATCTTCTGTGTATTTACATATCTAGAGTATCTATGATGCTATATGAATAAAAATCTTTATCTAAAATGACACGATTTTCTATTAATTTAAGGATTTATTACACTTGAGAAATTTTGTGTAATTTCAATTTAGTTATAAAAAATATAATACAATCATTTTCCCGAATCTTCTTGTCCACTGTATTAGCGTAAGCAACTTGTTATAAAGTTCATCGAATTATATACAGAATGATAAGATTGCGTAAGTCACTGAGAGAGCTTTAGTTGTGGGCGTGGATATTGGAAGCGAGCAGCACTATGCCTGAGCCCTTGACTGACGGGACCTGGAGCTGACACGAAAGGTATTCACCTTCAGCTTGGAATATATTGGAGTGTTTTCTAGTTTTATAGTATACAAAAGAAACGCAGATGCTCTGCAGTGTATGCATTAGGCGTATATACAGCAGATGGAGAATGTGACCAGCGACCACGTTGAGGACAGCTTCGCCAATCCTCAGAACTTGATGAGAGAAGGGGGCGTGTTTTTGTATCCGGAAGCGTAATGCGCTGCACATATATCTGGAACCAGTGTTTTGAAGACCTTGCAGGACAATGACTAGTTGAAAATGCACCAAGACAGAGTAGTGAATTTGTCTGTTGATGAGAGTTGCGGGTAGGAAATATGCTTCCCATACACAAATTCTGAAAGTATGGATATGTTAAACAGCGTACGAAGCACGATTGTGAATTGCTCAGCTTAGATCGAGAGGAGGGGGATTGTTATGACGTCAGTTATAGAAAATCTTTCGTTTTGCTTTGGGAAAAGCGATGATCGCAGGCTACGGTCGCTGGATACCGCGCTCCGGGCGGAGGGAATCTCATTGGAGACAAAAGATGCCGCTCTATTGTCACGCTCCATGAGATTCCAGCTTTTTAACTGCAATACTACGGGATCTTATGAAGTCCCGATTTTGGTGGGGGTTGATCAGCATTTTTTT
>DSLFC04102__coassemble_830_pt1 | contig 26550 bp, 20 predicted proteins | sample DSLFC04102__metabat2_low_PE_028 | metagenome-assembled genome bin DSLFC04102
CGACGGCGTCATCGGCTATGTGCTGGCCATCGGCGACATCGGCCACAACGACTCCGTGGCCCGCACCCGCGGCGTACGCGCCGCCCTGGGCACCGGCGTAACGGTGGACGGCGCTATCAACAGTGACCCCATCGGCACCAACACCGACGGCACCTCCACCATCGTGCAGGACGGCACCCTGGAGATCAACGGCACCACCTACACTGTCCGAGAGCTGGCCTCCCAGGAGATGAAGAACTCCTCCGGCGCCACCTGGAATGACTCCACCGCCGGCAACGCCATCGGCACCTGGGCCGCCGCTTTCGGCGACCAGATCGACGTCGTGGTATCCAACAACGACGGCATGGGCATGGCCATGTTCAACGCCTGGTCCAACCAGAACGGCGTGCCCACCTTCGGCTATGACGCCAACTCCGACGCGGTGGCCGCCATTGCCGACGGCTACGGCGGCACCATCAGCCAGCACGCCGACGTGCAGGCCTACCTGACCCTGCGGGTGCTGCGCAACGCCCTGGACGGCGTGGACATCGACACTGGCATCGGCACCGCCGACGAGGCGGGCAACGTGCTCAGCGACGACGTGTACCGCTATGATGAGACCTCCCGCTCCTACTACGCGCTGAACGTGGCGGTCACCGCCGAGAACTACCAGGACTTCCTGGACTCCACCGCGGTGTACGCGCCCGTGTCCAACCAGCTGGACGAGGCCAACAACCCTGTGCGCAGCGTATGGCTGAACATCTACAACGCCGCGGACAACTTCCTGAGCGGCACCTATCAGCCCCTGCTGGAGAAGTATGACGACCTGCTGAACCTGGACGTGGAATACGTGGGCGGCGACGGCCAGACCGAGAGCAACATCACCAACCGGCTGAGCAACCCCGACCTGTATGACGCCTTCGCCATCAACATGGTGAAGACCGACAACGCCGCCTCCTACACCACCATCCTCAGCCAGTAAAGGGAATGAAGCTGTTCTGACCGGAAGGCCCTTCTGACCACGAACGCATAGCGCATTAGGGAGAAGGCATTCTTCGCTCGCGGGAGAAATATCTCTCCGTTGGAGGAAGGGCCTTCTCCCTAATTGCAGTTTCGGGAAGCAACCCTTGGCAGGCCCGGCCCCTGCCAAACCGACTAACACAGTATAATGGGAGTAACAAACATGGCTGAAAGAAAAGACGACATCGTCCTGTCCATCCGTGGCATGAGCAAGTCTTTCGGTCGCAATCGCGTGCTGGACCACATTGATCTGGACGTCAGGCGCGGGACGATCATGGGCCTCATGGGGGAGAACGGCGCGGGCAAGTCCACCATGATGAAGTGCCTGTTCGGCACCTACCAGAAGGACGAGGGAAAGGTGCTGCTCAACGGCCAGGAGATCAACTTTTCCGGCCCCAAGGCCGCCCTGGAAAACGGGATCGCCATGGTCCATCAGGAGCTAAACCAGTGCCTGGATCGGAGCGTCATCGACAACCTGTTCCTGGGCCGCTATCCCACCAACTCCGCCGGCGTGGTGGACGAGGGCAAGATGAAAAAAAAGGCCGCCGAGCTGTTCCGCCGCCTGGGCATGACCGTGAACCTGTCCCAGCCCATGCGGAATATGTCCGTCTCCCAGCGGCAGATGTGCGAGATTGCCAAGGCCATCTCCTACAACGCCCAGGTCATCGTCCTGGACGAACCCACCTCTTCGTTGACGGTGCAGGAAGTGGCAAAGCTGTTTGACATGATGCGCTCCCTGAAAGCGCAGGGAATTTCGCTGATCTATATCTCCCATAAGATGGATGAGGTCTTTGAGATCTGCGATGAGATCTCGGTCCTGCGGGACGGCAAGCTGGTGATGACCAAACCCGCCCAGGACACCAACATGAACGAGGTGATCTCCGCCATGGTGGGCCGCACGCTGGAAAACCGTTTCCCACCGGTGGATAACACCCCGGGGGAGGTCATCTTCTCTGTCCAGCACCTGTCCACCAAGTACGCCCCCCATCTGCAGGACATCTCCTTCGACGTGCGGGAGGGGGAAATCTTCGGCCTGTACGGGCTGGTGGGCGCGGGGCGGACCGAGCTTCTGGAGACCATTTTCGGCGTGCGCACCCGGGCTGCGGGCCGGGTGTACTTCAAGGGCCACCTGATGAACTTCGCCAACGCCAAGCAGGCCATCGAGCACGGCTTCGCCCTCATCACCGAGGAGCGCAAGGCCAACGGCCTGTTCCTAAAGTGCGACTTGACGTTCAACACCACCATCGCCAATCTGGAGCAGTACAAGACCGGGCTGGCCCTGTCCGCCTCCAAGATGGTGAAGGCCACCAATCGGCAGATCCGGACCATGCGCACCAAGTGCATGGGGCCTGACGATATGATCACCAGCCTGTCCGGCGGCAACCAGCAGAAGGTCATCTTCGGCAAGTGGCTGGAGCGCTCGCCCCAGGTCTTTATGATGGATGAGCCCACCCGGGGCATCGACGTGGGCGCCAAGTACGAGATCTATGAGCTGATCATCCGCATGGCAAAGCAGGGTAAGACCATCCTCGTGGTCTCCTCGGAGATGCCCGAGATCCTGGGCATCACCAACCGCATCGGCGTGATGTCCAACGGGCGCCTGTCCGGGATTGTCAACACCAAGGACACCAATCAGGAAGAGCTCTTGCGGCTGAGCGCGAAATACCTATAACGGGGGCATTGCAGATGGCAACAGATAACAGAAACATTCTCACACAGGAGCAGGAGCTCCAGCTGCGCCAGCCCATTGACGAGTATGTGGGCGCAATCCAGCAGCGCATCAACGCCCTGCGGGCGGACGGCACCGACCGGGTCATCGCGCTGCAAAGCAGCATTGACGCACTCAAGCGCGACCGGGTTTACAATCGGGAGGAGAAGGCCGCCAAACTGAGCCAGCTCCGGACGGAACTGGCCCAAGCCCGGGCGGTGGAGGCCCGTAACAAAGGGGAGATCTCCAAGCTCATCGCCGACGCCGAGGGCTATCTCAAGGCTCACTTCCGCAACGACTACTACCAGGCGGTGAGGGAGAGCTGTAAGGAGGAAAAACTGGTCGCTCGGCAGCGCTACCGCCAAGCGGTGGAGCAGCTCAAGCAGGGCCATCGCCAGGCGCTGGCCCAGATGAGCAACCGCTCTGAGGTCAAGGACGAGAAGTACGTCCAGAAAAACCGCCTGTTTGACGCCAAGATCCAGTTGGGCCAGAACCTCCAGCAGGCCAAGGACCGCCGGCACGCCGCCTATGAGCACCGGTACCATCTGATCGACCTGCTGCGTATGTCCAAGTTCACCGTTGGGCAGTCCCTGGCCCAGCGATGGGAGAACTACAGATACACCTTCAACCGCCGGGACTTCCTGCTGCGCAACGGCCTGTATCTGGCCATCATCGTGATCTTTGTGGCTCTGTGCACCCTCGCTCCCGTGCTCCGGGGCGTCCCCCTGCTGACGCTGAGCAATGTGCTCAACATCCTCCAGCAGGCCTCCCCCAGGATGTTCCTGGCCCTGGGCGTGGCCGGCTTGATCCTGCTGGCCGGCACGGACCTGTCCATCGGGCGTATGATGGGCATGGGGATGACGGCGGCCACCATTGTGATGCACCGTGGCATCAACACCGGCTCCGTCTTTGGCCATGTGTTTGACTTCACCGGCATCCCGGTGGTGGGGCGCATCATCCTGGCCCTGGTGGTGTGCATTGTCCTGTGTACCGTATTCACCACCATTGCCGGGTTCTTCACCGCCAAGTTCAAGATGCATCCCTTCATCTCCACCATGGCCAACACGTTGGTCATCTTCGGCCTGATCACCTACTCCACCCGGGGCGTCTCCTTCGGCGCCATCGAGACCAGCATCCCCAGCATGATCATCCCACGGGTCAACGGCTTCCCCACCATCATCCTCTGGGCGGTGGCGGCGGTGATCATCGTGTGGTTCATCTGGAACAAGACCACCTTCGGCAAGAACCTGTTCGCGGTGGGCGGCAACTCCGAGGCCGCCGCCGTCTCCGGCATCTCCGTGTTCCGGGTCACCGTGGGCGCCTTCGTCCTGGCCGGCATCCTGTATGGCTTTGGCTCCTGGCTGGAGTGTATCCGCATGGTGGGCTCCGGCTCTGCGGCCTATGGCCAGGGCTGGGAGATGGACGCCATCGCAGCCTGCGTGGTGGGCGGGGTATCCTTCACCGGCGGCATTGGCAAGATCTCCGGCGTGGTGGTGGGCGTGTTCATCTTCACCGCCCTGACCTACTCTCTGACCACCCTGGGCATCGACACCAACTTGCAGTTCGTCTTTTCCGGCATCATCATCCTGATCGCAGTTATGCTGGACTGCCTGAAGTACGTGCAGAAAAAGTGATCCCACACAAAGCAAGCCTGCCGGGGCCCGTTTGGGCCCCGGCAGGCTGTTGTTCTGCCCCGCCTATCCCTCCATCTCCTGGGCCAGGCGGACAAATTCATTCATCTCCCGGGTGCGCCACTTCTCCTTGTGGGAGAAGACCTGCCGGTACAGGGTGGTTTGGAAGTCCACCACGTTCAGCTGGCATAGCCCCCCCTGAGCAATGCTTTGCTCCACCGCGTACCAGGGCAGCAGGGATATCCCCCGGTTGTGCTCCAGCATCCGAATGATAAAGGAGGTGTTGCTGCACTCCAGGAAGGGGGTGAGTACGATCTCCCGAGAGGCCAGAAACCGGTCCAACACCCGGCGGTAGTTGGTATCCCGCTCCGTGAGGTAGAACGGCTGGTCTAGCAGCTGCTCCACCCGCAGCTCCGACCGGTCCAGCAGCTGCTCTCCCAGGCAGGGGGAGGCCACAAAGACCACCTCTTCCCGCCGCTCCAGCAGCTTATTCCAATTGTTATTGTACCGCGGCTCATCCAGGATGTAGATCAGGTCCAGCTCCCCCTGCTCCATGCGCTGGATCAGGGCCTCTGGCTCGCCGATGGTGGTGTGGATCACCACCTCCGGGTGCCGCTGCCAATACACTCGCAGGATGGCGGGCAGTTTCGAGTAGCACAGCGACTCGATGGTCCCGATGTGCAGCCGGCCGTGCAGAGCCCCCTCGTCGGCCACCGACAGCCGGGCCTTGTTCACCTCGTTGAGCACCTCGTAGGCCCGGGCCAAAAACTGCTCCCCGGGGTCGGTCAGCGCGATGCGCTTGCCCATCCGGTCAAACAAGCGGGTGTGCAGCTCCTCCTCCAGCATCCGAATCTGGACCGTCACCGCCGACTGGGAATAGCCCAGGCTCTCAGCGGCTTTGGAAAAACTCTTAAACTGTGCCACTCGGACAAATGTGTTGATCTGGCGCAGTTCCATCCCTATTCCCCAGCTCCTTCCACCCCAGAAGTTCCTGTTTTTCTGATATAAATTTTTTAAAACTATATGATTAAATCTATGAATTTGACTTCCCTGCGTAGGCATAATACACTAAACCCAGCGAAGAGTCAAGAGGAAATTTGAGCAAAAATTTCGAGGAGGTACAAAACATGGCAGAAAAGAAGAAATTTCGACTGGGGCTGCTGCCCAAACTCATCATCGGTATCATCTTAGGTATCCTGTTTGGGCAGTTCCTACCGGAGTGGTTCGGCCGCATCATCTACACCGCGTCCAGCCTGTTCAGCACGTTCCTGTCCTTCGTCATCCCCCTGATGATCCTGGCCTACGTCACCATGGGCATTGCCGACCTGAAGAACGGCGCTGGCAAGCTGCTGTTGATCACCGTGGTTCTGGCCTACGGCTCCACCCTGATCGCCGGGTCCGGCTCCTATGCGGTAGCCAGAAGCCTGTTCCCCAGCTTCATGAGCGAGGGCGCCCTGGAGCAGATCGCGGCCACCGCCAGCAACTCCCTGGAGACATATTTCAGCTTGGATATCCCCCCGCTGTTTGACACCTTGGCCGCCGTGGTACTGGCCTTCATTCTGGGCCTGTGCCTGTCCACCCTGCGGGGCAAGACCATTGGCGACACCCTGTACAACAGCATGAGCGACTTCTCCGGCGTCATTGACAAGGTGCTCCACTCGGTCATCATCCCCCTGCTGCCCTTGTACATCTGCGGAACCTTCACCAACATGACCAAGTCTGGCCAGACCTTCGCCATCCTGGGCATCCTGTGGAAGGTGTTCCTGGTGGTCATCGCCATGCACCTGGTGATCATCCTGCTCCAGTTCCTGGTGGCCGGCCTGATCTCTCACAAGAATCCCTTCCGCCTGATGAAAAATCAGATCCCCGGTTACACCACCGCCCTGGGCACCCAGTCCTCGGCGGCCACCATCCCGGTGAACCTGCAGTGTGCCGCGGCTGACGGCGTGTCCGAGGAGATCCGCAACTTCGTGGTCCCCCTGTGCGCCAACATCCACATGGCCGGCTCCATGATCACCATCACCGCCTGCTCCACTGCGGTATGTCTGATGAACCAGATCCCCATTAGCCTGTCTACGATCATTCCCTTCATCTGCACCCTGGGCATCGCCATGGTGGCCTCCCCCGGTGCTCCCGGCGGCTCCATCATGACCGCCCTGCCCTTCCTGTACATGGTCTTTGGCCCGGAGTACGGCGACGTCAACGGCCCCACCTGCGCCATCATGGTGGCTTTGTATATCACCCAGGACTCCTTCGGCACCGCCTGTAACGTGTCCGGCGACAACGCCATCGGCGTCATCGTCGAGACCATCTACCAGAAATTCATCAACAAGGTTCCTGCCAAGACCTAATGTACGCTGTGGGGAAGGAGATCCACAATGTCCTATATCAGTATTTTCGATGTGATCGGCCCCAACATGGTGGGACCATCCAGCTCCCACACCGCGGGGGCCTGCGTCATTGCCTTCCTGGCCCATAAGATGATCGCTCCCCCGCTTGTACGTGTGTCCTTCACCCTCTATGGCTCCTTTGCCCAGACCTACCGCGGCCACGGCACTGACCGCGCCCTGCTGGGTGGTATCATGGGCTTTGAAACCGATGACCTGCGCATCCGGGACTCCTTCCAGATCGCCGATGATCGGGGCCTTGCCTACCAGTTCCTCCCCTGTGAGACCGAAACCGAAATCCATCCCAACACGGTGGATATCCGCATGGAGAACGCCGAGGGACAGGTGATGGTAGTGCGTGGGGAGTCCCTGGGCGGCGGCAAGGTGCGCATCACCCGGATCAACGGGGTGGCGGTGGACTTCACTGGCGATTACAGCACCGTCATCGTTATCCAGCAGGATAAGCCCGGCGTGGTGGCCCACATCACCAAAGTGCTCAGCGACCGGGGGGTCAACATCGCCTTCATGCGTCTGTTCCGGGAATCCAAGGGCCTGACCGCCTACACCATCGTGGAGACCGACGGGCACTTCCCGGAGGGGATTGCCCAGCCGCTGCGGGACAATCCCAACGTACACGATGTGATGATCCTGGAACCGTAAGGAGGAGAGGGTATGGATTTCAAATCTGCCAAGGAACTGCTGGAGCTGTGCCAGCAGGAGCAATGCCCTATCTCTGAGGTCATGCGCCGCCGGGAGTGCGCCCTGGGGGAGACTACCCGGGACGTGGTGGACCACCGGATGGCCCGCGCCCTGGAGATCATGCGCGCCTCGGCCACCCAGCCCATCAAGTCGCCCGGGCGCTCCATGGGCGGGCTCATTGGTGGGGAGGCCAAAAAGCTGGCCAACCACGCCGCCAAGGGCAAGGCCATCTGCGGCGACGTATTGCTCAGAGCCATGACCTATTCCATGGCCGTGCTGGAGGTCAACGCCTCCATGGGGCTGATTGTGGCCGCGCCCACCGCCGGTTCCGCCGGGGTGGTCCCCGGACTGCTGCTGGCCCTACAAGAGTGCTATCAGATCTCTGACAGCCGGCTGATCGACGCGCTGTTCAACGCCGGAGCGGTGGGCTACCTGGCCATGCGCAACGCCACCGTGGCCGGGGCGGTGGGCGGTTGCCAGGCTGAGATGGGCGTCGCGGCTGCCATGGCGGCCTCCGCCGCTGTGGAGCTGATGGGCGGAGAGCCCGAGCAGTGCATGGATGCGGCTTCTACCGTCCTGATGAATATGCTGGGTCTGGTCTGTGACCCGGTGGGCGGTCTGGTGGAGTATCCCTGCCAGAACCGGAACGCCTCTGGCGTGGCCAACGCCCTGATCGCCGCAGAGTTGTCTTTGAGCGGGATCACCCAGCTCATCCCCTTCGATGAGATGTTGGCCACCATGTACGCCGTGGGCCGGCGCATCCCCCTGGAGCTGCGGGAGACCGCACTGGGCGGCTGTGCCGTAGCCCCTTCCGCCTGCCAGCGGTGCGCCAGCTGCGCAACCTGATCGCCAAACCCCCAGCGGCCGCTTTGGGATTTCTCCCAAAGCGGCCGCTTTTTCATCCCCTTCCTCCCCCAGGAGAGACAAGGCGCACTTTCCCTCTTTTGGGTGCCGCCCAGTGATTTTCCCCTTGCGAACGGACGGGCCGGCGGCTATAATGGCAAAAAAAGAGGGAAGAGGAGACGCCACCATGACCTTGCAGCAGTTGAAGTATGTCCTGGGGATCGCCGACAGCGGCTCACTCAACGCCGCCTCCAAACACCTGTACATCTCCCAGCCCACCCTGTCCAGCGCGGTGAAGGAGCTGGAGGACGAGATCGGCTTTCCCCTGTTCCGCCGCTCTAACCGGGGCGTCACAGTCACAGCCCAGGGAGAGGAGTTTTTGAACTATGCCCGCCAAGTCTGTGCCCAGTACGCCCTGTTGGAGTCGCGCTTTGTGGCCGGGAAGTCCAAGAAGAAGTTCTCCGTCTCCGCCCAACACTACACCTTCGCCGTCCACGCCTTCTCCGAGCTGATCCGCAAGGTGGGCATGGAGGAGTATGAGTTTTCCATGCTGGAAACCAAGACCATCGAGTGCATTGAGAATGTCCGGGATTACAAAAGCGAACTGGGGATTCTCTACCTAGACGAGTTCAACCAGCGGTATGTCTCCAAGCTCCTGGAGGAGAACAACCTGGAGTTCCATCCGTTGAAGGATTGCTCCACCTGCGTCTACCTCTGGCAGGGCCACCCGCTGGCCCACCGCCCGGTACTGTCCATGGAGGATCTGGAGCCCTACCCTTGCATTGCCTTTGAGGTGGGCAAGGGCAACTCCCTGTTCCTGTCCGAAGAGGTCAAGAGCACCTATCCCTACCGGCAGCTGGTCCGGGTGTGCGACCGGGCCACAGCCCTCAACTTCATGAAGGGGATTCTCGGCTTCACCCTGTGCTCCGGCATCATCTGCACCGAGCTGAACGGCCCGGAATATAAGGTAGTTCCCCTGGGGGAGGGGGGCGTCATGCGCATCGGCTACCTCCAGCGCCGGGGCAGCACCCTCTCTCCCCTAGGGGCGCTCTACCTGGAAGAGGTCCGCCGCGCCATGGACAGCTGACCTGGCCCGTCATAGATTTTGACTATATCCGACATTCGGCAATGGGTATTAACACCTTTCCGACCCGGTGTGGTATGCTAAGGACAGCCCTTCCAGGCAATCCAGACAGAAAGGAGCTCCGCCATGGAATCCATCTCCACCCGTATCGCTCCCGTCCTGTCATGCCATCCCGCCATGTGTGCTGGAATGATGGCCAGTCTCGTCCCACGCGCCCGAATGTGAATGGGTCCAGTCCCCGTCTATCTGGCAGGCGCGCGTGGCGTGCCTGCCCATTTTATTCCCCAGAAGAGAGGGATCGCTATGATCCAATTTGAACATGTATCCAAGCGCTTTGTCACTGGCGCCAAGGCCGTGGAGGCGGTGAAGGATGTGAGCCTCCACATCCCGCGGGGGGCCATCGCGGGCATCATCGGCTTTTCCGGCGCGGGGAAGTCCACCCTGGCCCGATGCGTCAACCTGCTGGAGCGGCCCACCTCGGGGCGGGTGGTGGTGGGCGGCGTGGACCTGACCGGGCTGGGCCCCGCCCAGCTGCGGCGGCGCCGGGAAAAGATCGGCATGATCTTCCAACAGTTCAACCTGTTCCAGTCCCGCACCGTGTACGGCAACGTGGCCTATCCCCTCCGGCGCCGGGGGATCAGCCGGCAGGCCCGGGCGGAAAAAGTGAGCCGGCTGCTGGATCTGGTGGGCCTGGCCGACAAGGCCGGCGCCTATCCCTCCCAGCTCTCCGGCGGCCAGAAGCAGCGGGTGGCCATCGCCCGGGCCCTGGCCAATGACCCGGAGGTGCTGATCAGCGACGAGGCCACCAGCGCCCTGGACCCCCAGACCACCAGGTCCATCCTCCACCTGCTCCAGGAGCTGAACCGGACCCTGGGCATCACCATCGTGGTCATCACCCACGAGATGTCGGTGGTCAAGGAGATCTGCGACCAGGTCTTTGTAATGGGCGGCGGGCAGATCGTGGAGCGCGGGCCGGTCTTTCAGGTCTTCTCCTTCCCCCAGCAGGCGATCACCCGGGGCTTTGTGGACGGCACGTCCGCCCTGGCCCGGCTCCAGGAACTGCTGCGCGACCCCAGCCATCCCCTCCGCCTTGGCCCAGAGGACTACCTGATCCGGCTGCGCTACCTGGATCACAGCGCCACCGAGGCGCTCATCTCCCACGTCTCCCGCAGCTACGGGGTGGATGTGAACATCCTGCTGGGGGACATCGAGCTGATTGACGGCAAGGCGCTGGGCGGCCTGGTGGTCATCGTCCGGGGGACCCACGAGCAGGTGTCCGGCGCCCTTCAACACCTGTCCCAGCGCAATGTGTCCGCGGAGGTGATCTCCCATGGCTGAGTGGCTTCGCCCGATCATCCCCGACGTGGTGGAACGCAGCGACCAGCTGTGGGAGGCACTGGTGGAGACCCTCCAGATGGTGGGCATCGCTGGCGGGATCTCCGTGCTGCTGGGCATCCCTTTCGGCGTGCTGCTCTTCACCACCAAGCGGGGTGGCATCCTGCAAAACCGGCCCGTCCACTTCCTGCTCAGCAAGTTCTGCGATGTCTTCCGCTCCATCCCCTACATCCTGCTGGCCATGTTGCTGCTGGGCCTGAGCCGCCTGGTGGTGGGCACCGCCATTGGAGTCAAGGGCGCCATCATCCCCCTGCTCTTCGGCACCATTCCCTACCTGGGTCGGCTGACGGAGAACGCCCTGGCCGAGGTGCCCGCCGGCATGGTGGAGGCCGCCCAGGCCATCGGCTCCTCTCCCCTGGAGATCATCTGGCGGGTCTACCTGAAAGAGGCCATCCCAGGCATTGCCCGCGGGGTTACCATCACCCTGGTTTCCCTGGTCAACTTCACCACCCTGGCCGGCGTGCTGGGGGCCGGTGGGTTGGGCAACTTCGCCGTCATGTATGGACATTCCCGAAATATGCCCGACATCATCGTCGTATCCATCCTGATCATCCTGGCCCTGGTCAGCCTCATCCAGGCCGTTGGCACCCTCATCGCCAGGCGGGCCACCCATTGAGCGGCCGGGCCACCCCGCCATCCATCCGATTCCATGACATCCCAATACCTGAATCTCGAAGGAGGAATTCCCCATGAAAAACAGACACTTCCCCGGCCGGCTCCCAGCCCTGTCCCTCGCCCTGGCTCTGGCCCTCACCCTGGCCGCCTGCGGCAGCCCCGCCCAGACGGAGAGTCCCGGCAGCAGTGGCGGCAACGCGGTCATTGAGGTCACCGTGGGCGTGGTGGGCGGCAGCAATGATCAGTGGGACACCGTCAACCAGCTGCTGGCCGACGAGGGCATCCACGTCACCCTGGAGGAGTTTTCCGAGTACAAGCTCCCCAACGAGGCCCTCAACAGCGGCGACATCGACCTGAACGCCTTCCAGCACAAGGCCTATCTGGAGCAGGAGATCGAGGAGCTGGGCTATGAGCTCTCCATCCTGGGGGACACGGTCATCGCCCCCCTGGCCCTCTACTCCAACTCCATCACAGACGTCAGCCAGCTCCAGGATGGTGACACCATCGCCGTGCCCAGCGATCCCACCAACCAGGGGCGCTGCTTTAAGATCCTGGAGTCCGCCGGTCTGCTGGAGGTGGATCCCGCCGCCGGCTATACCCCGGAGCTCAAAGACATCACCTCCAACCCGCTGAACCTGGAGTTTGTGGAGGTGGAGGCGTCTAACACCCCCAGTCTGCTGCCCGACGTGACCGCCGCCTTCGTCAACGGGGCCCACGCGGTGGATCACGGCCTGAGCCTGGACGACGCGGTGTATACCGAGCAGGTGGAGCCGGGTAGCGACAACCCCTACATCAACGTGCTCGTCTGCCGCACCCAGGATCTGGACAACGAGGTGTACCAAAAGGTGCTGGCGGCCTACCAGTCCGATGAGACCGCCCAGGCCATTGAGGAGATTTTCCAGGGCGCCTACCTCCCCGCGTGGGCGTGACGGCCATGGGAATCCATCCATATGTGGAGCAGGACCGGGACTATCTGATCGCCCTGCGCCGGCACTTCCACTGCCACCCGGAACTGAGTATGCAGGAGCACCGCACCGCCCAGCGCATCGAGGAGGAGCTGCGCTCGGTGGGCATCCCCACCCGCAGGGTGGGGGACACCGGGGTGCTGGGCGTGCTGCGCGGCGGCCGGGGCGACGGGCGGAAAATCGTCCTGCGGGCAGACATTGACGCGCTGCCCATCCAGGACGGCAAGGCCGTCCCCTATGCCTCCCAGGAGTCCGGGGTGATGCACGCCTGCGGGCACGACGTTCACGCCGCCGCCCTGATCGGGGCCGCCCGGGCCCTCAAGCGCCTGGAGGGTTCCTTTGCCGGCGAGGTGGACCTGGTGTTCCAGCCCGGCGAGGAGTATGGCAAGGGAGCGGTGCTCTTCCTGGAGGACGGCGCCCTTGCCGGGGCGGATCGGTGCTTCGGCATCCACATCCAGTCCTCCCTGCCTGTGGGCCAGGTGGCCATGAGCAACGGGCCGGAGAACGCCTCGGTGGACCACTTCACCATCCGCATCACCGGGAAAAGCGCCCATGTGTCCACACCGGAGCTGGGGGCGGACGCGCTCTACTGCGCGGCCCAGCTGGTGGTGGCCCTCCAGGGGGTCGTCACCCGGATGACCAGCCCCACCGATCCGGTGCTGATCGGCATCGGCGTTTTGCGGGCTGGGGAGGGCTACAACATCGTGGCCCGGGAGGCGGTGATCGAGGGGACCGTGCGCTGCTTCTCCCCCCAGACCCGAGCCTTCGTCAACCGCAAGATCGAGCAGCTGGCCCATGGTGTGGCGCAACTCTACCACGCCGACGCCCAGGTGGACAGCGAGTCCTTCACCTGCCCCCTGATCAACAGCGCCGAGGTCTTTGCCGAGGCAGTACCCGCGATCCAGCAGGTGGTGGGCCCGGAAAACCTGGTGCCCAAGCAGCCCTCCCTGGGCGGGGACGACATGGCCGAGCTGATGGCTCAGATCCCTGGCGTCTACGCCTTTGTGGGCAGCGGCAGCCCGGATCGCCCCGGCTCCCAGCTGGCCCACCACACCCCCGGCTTTGACGTGCACGAGGACTGCATCCCCATCGCCGCCAGCCTCCACGTCTCCTTCGCCCTATCCCAGCTGCAAGGATAGCAAAGCGCCCCGCCGCCGGAGCCCACAGGTTCCGGCAGCGGGGCGTTCCCCGTCCCTGGCCAGCCCGGCCAGCTACTCCTCCAGTTTCCAAGCCATGTCCCAAAACCCCAGCTCATACCGGCTGCAGGCCACAAAGATCTCCTCCAGCCGCCGGGCTTGCGCCTCCGGACAGCCTGCTGCCAGCCGGTCCATCCGATCCACTAGGGCGGTGTTGGTCCGCTGGTACTCCGCCCCGGCGTAGCTGCGGATCCACTCCCCATACAGGGGGTGCTCCGCCGCCCCGGGGCGCTGGGCCAGGCGAAGGCCGATCTCGGCGTAGCTCCAGGAACAGGCCAGGATGGCCGCCACGATCTCCGTTGGCCCGCCGGCAGCGGCCACGGCCAGCATATAGTGGGTGTAGGACAGGTTGGCCAAGGCGGGCCGGACGGCGAGGACCGCTTCCTCGGAAATGCCCATCCTGGCCATGTAGGCCCGGTGGAGCTCCATCTCACCCCCCAGGATCCCCTCCACATTGGCGGCGAAGGTGCGCATCAGCTCTGGATCCTCCGCCTTGACCACCCCATAGGCAAACACCCGGGCGTACTCAAACAGATACAGGTAATCCTGGAGCAGAAAGTGCCGGAATTTCTCCGGCGCCAGCGTACCATCCCCGATGCCCTGAACAAAGGGGTGGGCGTGGCAGGCCTCCCACACGGGGCGGGCGGCCGCGTAGAACCGTTGGGTTATCGACATGGTCTTTTCTCCTCTCCAAAGATCTGGTCTGCCAGAGCCCTCAGGCCCTTGGCCGCCTGGCCGGGGTCGGCCTGGCCAAACAGCCCGGACACCACCGCCGCCCCCACCGCGCCGCTGCCACGGAGCCGGGGCAGATTGCCGGCATGGATGCCCCCGATGGCCACCACCGGAATGGCCACGGCGGCGCAGATGGCCCGCAGCGCTTCCAGGCTCAGGGGGCGGGCGTCCTGCTTGGTTGCGCTGCCAAACACCGCACCCGCCCCCAGGTAGTCCGCACCCGCCCGCTCCGCCGCCACGGCAGCCTCCACCGTGCGGGCGGTCATGCCCAGGATCTTATCCCGGCCGATGAGCGCGCGGATGTCCCGGCCACGGACGTCCTCCTGCCCCACGTGAACCCCATCGGCGTCCACCGCCAAGGCGGCCTCCACGTCGTCGTTGACCAGGAATGGCACGCCGTGCCGCCGGGCCACCGCTTGCACTTCCCTGGCCTGGGCCAGCAGGGCCTCCCCCCGCAGCCCCTTTTCCCGCAGCTGCACACAGGTGGCCCCGCCGGCCACCACCGTCTCCACCACGTCGGCCAGCCTACGCCCGTTGAGCCAGGCGCGGTCGGTGATAGCGTAGAGCCGCAGGGCCCCTCTCAGATCAAAGCGCGTCATAGCGGGCCTCCCGTTCCAGAATATCCGGGGTGAGCAGCTCCATCCCGTCGATAAGGTCGTTGCGGAAGGTGGCGTTTCCCGTACCACCGGCGCACCGATGCCGGTCCGCCCGCTCCCCGCTCACCCCCAGCGCGGTGACCGCCGCCAGAGCCGCCTCCAGACGCCGCTCCGGCAGCGCCCCGCAGAAAGCCCCGGTGAGGGCGGAGAGCATACAGCCGCTGCCGGTGACCCGGGCCATCTCGGCGCAGCCGTTGCGCCCCACAAAGGCGCGGCGGCCGTCGGTGACCACATCCAGGGGGCCGGAGAGCACCACCACCGCCCCTGTGCACCGGGCCAGCCCCCCAGCCAGCTCCGCCGCCCGCCCCAGGCCGCGCTCCGTAACTAGGTCGCCCGGCGCCGCGTCCACCCCGCTGCCCGCCCCCACCCCCAGGGCCAGGGCGCGGATCTCCGAGGCATTGCCCCGGATCACAGCCACCTCCACCTCCTCCAGCAGCCTGGCCACCAGCTTCCTCCGCACCCCGGACGCTCCCACCGCCACCGGGTCCAGCACCACAGGGCGCCCGAGCAGGCTGGCCTTCCGTCCGGCCAGGCGCATGGATTCCCCGTGCTCCACCGCCCCCAGGTTGCACACCAGGGCCTGGGCCGAGGCGGTGATCTCCTCCACCTCTTCCGGGTGGCGGGCCATGGTGGGGGCGGCCCCGGCGGCCAGGACAATGTTGGCGCAGTCGTTGACGGTGACGAAGTTGGTAATCAGGTGGATCAGAGGCGCCCGGGCCCGCAGGGCCTCCAGCGCGCCGCCCAGGTCAGGTTTCCGCTCCATCTCACCCCTCCAGGACCGCCTGCGCGGCGCTCAGACCGCCAGAGCGCTTTAGGGCCAGCAGCACCACCCAGGCGATGATGGACCCGCCCACGGTGGACACCAGGAAGGGACCGATGTACGCATACACCGCCGCCGTCTGGCCCAGGAGCAGCACCGCCACCGGCCAGGCAGCCAGGCCACCCAGCACTCCGGTCCCAAAGGCCTCCGCCCCACAGGTGGCCCACAGCTTCCCGGTCTTGGCGTAGACCAAGCCGCACAGCAGCGCCCCCACCATGCTGCCCGGGAAGGCCAGCAGGGTGCCCAGGCTCAGCAGGTTGCGGATCAAACTGGCGGCGAAAGCGGCGGCAACGCCGTACCAGGGCCCCAAGAACACAGCGCATAGGATGTTCACCATGTGTTGGACAGGGGAACAGCGAGAGGCCAGCACGGGAAAAGAGAATAGGCTTCCCACCACGGCTACGGCCACCAGGACGGCAGCCACAGCCAGTTTTTTGACGGCACTTCCTGATCTCACCATCATTCCTTCACTCCTTTGTTGTTTCCTTATCTGTCGCTTCCCCGTCCCACACCACCGCTCCCCCCTCGGGGACGGCGTAGTTGTGCCAGAGCGGGCCGCTACCCGTCCCCAGGTCCAGCCCGGCCCGCATACAGGCGGTGATGTAGGCCTTGGCCTTCCCCACCCCCTGGGGCAGGTCGCAGCCCAGGGCCAGGAACGAGGCAATGGCCGAGGACAGCGTACAGCCTGAGCCGTGGTTGTTGGCGTTGTCCACCCGGCCGGCCCGGAACCAGTGGAACGCCCCTCCCTGCCACAGCAGGTCGTCCGCGTCCTGCTCCCGGTGCCCGCCCTTCACCAGCACCGCCCCGGGGAGGGTGCTCCCGATGGCCTGGGCCGCCCGGAGCATATCCGGCTCGCTCCCGATGGGGAAGCCACATAGCCGCTCCGCCTCGGGAAGGTTGGGGGTGATCACCTCGGCCAGGGGGAACAGCTCCTCCTTCAGGGCAGCCAAAGCGCCGTCCTGCAAGAGGCTGGAGCCGCTGGTGGACACCATCACCGGATCCACCACAACGTGCTCTGCCCGGTACTCCCGCAACTTTCTCCCAATGGCCCGGATGATGGCCGCGTTGGACACCATCCCGATCTTCACCGCGTCGGGCCGGATGTCCCGGAACACGCAGTCCAGCTGTTGGGCCACAAACTCCGGGGAGGCCTCCAGCACCCCGGATACCCCCATGGTGTTTTGAGCGGTGAGGGCAGTGACGGCGCTCATGCCGTATACCCCCAGGCAGGCCATCGTTTTCAGGTCCGCCTGGATCCCCGCGCCTCCGCTGGAGTCGCTGCCCGCGATGGTCAGCACCCGTTTCATATCCATCCCTCCTGGCAAAACAAAAATCGGGGCGCCCCCAGGGCGCCCCGAGCATTGGAAACAGCCCGTCCGGAGCCTATGGGCCCCTGGCCGTTCCACACTCGCCGCGTCCCTACGGTGGCATTATCCACATCAGGTCGGGTCAGGCTTGCGCCCCTCTCAGCCCTTCTTCAGAGCTCCCCTGCGAACGAATTTCATGTTCAGTTTAGTCAATGATAGCACAGCGGCGGCAAAAAGGAAAGGGCCTTTTCTTCCACCGCGGCCATGAGCCATCCCGCTCTTTCATTCCGAACCCTGCCGCAGCCACAGCTCCCGAAGCCCGAGGAAGGTGAGGTTTGGCTCCCAAATGGCAGGGATGCGCAGCAAGGGGCGCACATAGGCGCTGTTCCCCCCGGTGAGCACCACAGTCAGGGGTCCAAACTGTTCCTCCAGCCGGCGGGCGATCCCCTCGATGGCCCCCGCTGCACCATAGAGCGCGCCGCAGCGCATACAGGACTCGGTATCGGTCCCGATCAGCCCCTCTGGCCGAGCGAACGTGACGGCAGGGAGCTGGGCCGCCCCATCGCTGAGGGCGGACAGAGAGAGGGCCAGGCCGGGCAGGATCATCCCGCCCTGGAACACCCCCTCCCCATCCACCACCGACAATGTGGTGGCGGTCCCCATATTGAACACCGCTAAGGGCGGGGCATGGCGAGCCAGGGCGGCCACGCAGTCCACCACCCGGTCCATCCCCAGGCGGGCGGGGTCATAGTCTCCCAGGGGCAGGCCGGTGGGGGTGTCCCGGTCTATGATCCGCACCGGCTTGCCCGTGAGGGCGGCCAGGACTCCGGCCACCGGGCCGGTGAGGTGGGGCACCACCGAGACGAGGACAGCCCCCTGGAGGGGCGCAACCCCCGCCAGCGTCCCCTCCAGGGCGGAGCGCCAGCCCGGCTCCCCCAGCTCTCTCGCGGCTGGCAGACGGCGGAGAAAGGCCAGCTTTTCCCCCGCCAAGCCCCCCATGGCCACGGTGGTATTGCCGATGTCTACCGTGAGCAGCATCTCAGGCCGGCCGCCCGGAGGCCGGGGCTGTCTCCAGCTTCGCGGCCTTCGCCAGGGGGATGCACACAGCAGGGGTAATCACGGCGGACACGATGGCCTCGGGGATGCCATTGGCGGCCACAATGCCTAGGATCAGGCTGGTGACGGCCTCGGAGGGGATGCCCTGGGCCGCAGCATAGGCCTCGGGAAAAATGACGCCGATGGCCCCCATCACCAGGGCCGTATTGGTAAAAGCCCCCGCCACAGCGGCCAGCGCCATGGTCCCGGCCTGTATCCCCGCGTTTCGCTTCCCAGGCAGGCGCCGGAGCAGGGTGTACACCAGCCAGGGGATCACCCCCACAAAGATCCGGGGCACAAAGCAGATGAACAGGGCCCAGGGGCTGCCCCGGCCCAGGCCCGGGACTGGGAGGAAGGGGGTAAACACAAAGGAGGACAGACCGGGGACCAGCGTGTTTTTCAGCAGGCTGGACAGGCCGAACATGCCGCCGAGAAACGCGCCCTTTTTTGGCCCGAGCAGCAGGGAGCCGATGATCACCGGCACATGGAGCACGGTGGCTTTGATCACTGGCAGGTCGATCAGCCCCAGGGGAGTAAAGGTCAACAAGAAAATAATGGAAGTCAACATGACCAAAATGGCCAGGCTCTGCACCTGCCTGGTGCGTTGCGCGCGGGTCTGGACGCTTTTCATATTCAATTACCTCCTGCTGCCGTTCCCGCCCAGCGGGATACAGCGCAACCTAAAAATATGACCGGTGTGGGAGGGGAATCGAGCCTGCCGTCTCAATGGAGTACAGCGGCCCGCCGTCCGCTTGGTCAGGGCCATTATACGCAATCTCCTTCAAAATTGCAACCTAAATGTGGAAAAAATACTGCGAGCCTGCTATAATACGCATCAGCCGAAAGCCCCGGGGGATGGCGTCCCCACCTGGAGAGGAGTGAGCGTCATGTTAAAGAAAAAAACCGTGCTGCTGGCTGTCACCGGCAGCATCGCCTGTTATAAGTCCGCCAGCCTGGCCTCTGCCCTGGTGAAGCAGGGGGCCAACGTCCAGGTGTTGATGAGCAGAAACGCCACCGAGTTCATTGGTCCCCACACCTTTGAGTCTTTGACGGGCAACCGGGTGAACGTGGACACATTCGACCGCAATTACCAGTTCCAGGTGGAGCACATCGCCCTGGCCGACCAGGCGGATGTGGTACTGGTGGCCCCGGCCACCGCCAACGTGCTGGCCAAGCTGGCCCACGGGCTGGCGGACGATATGCTCACCACCACCATCCTGGCCTGCCGCTGCCCAAAACTGGCCGCCCCCGCCATGAACACCCGGATGTATGAAAACCCGGTGACCCAGGACAACCTGGATCTTCTGCGGCGATACGGCTGGGAGCTGATCGAGCCGGCCAGCGGCCAGCTGGCCTGCGGCGAGGTGGGAAAGGGCAAAATGCCGGAGCCGGAGGAGCTGCTGGAGTATGTGAAGCACGCCATTGGCCACGAGAAGGACATGGCGGGGCTGCGGGTGCTGGTCACCGCCGGCCCCACCCAGGAGGCACTGGATCCGGTGCGCTGTCTCACCAACCACTCCACCGGCCGGATGGGCTATGCCATTGCCCGGGCCGCCGCGGCCCGAGGGGCCGCCGTCACCCTGGTGTCCGGCCCCACCAATCTGAAAAAGCCTGTCTGTATGGAGACGGTGGACGTGGTATCCGCTCAGGATATGTTCGAGGCGGTCACCATGCGGGCGGCGGAGCAGGACATCATCATCAAGGCCGCTGCCGTGGCCGACTACCGCCCTGCGGTCCAGGCAGAGGACAAGATCAAGAAGCGCAACACCGGCGCTGACCTGTCCCTCCCCCTGGCCCGCACCAGGGATATCCTGGCCTGGCTGGGGGAGCACAGAGCTCCCGGGCAGTTCCTGTGCGGCTTTTCCATGGAGACGCGGGATCTGGTGGAACATTCCCGGCAAAAGCTGGAGCGCAAGCGCCTGGATCTGATCGCCGCCAACAACTTGCGGGATCCGGGGTCAGGCTTTGGGACCTCCACCAATCAGCTCACCCTCATCGGGCCCGACCAGCTGGTGGAGCTGCCCCTCATGAGCAAGGAGGAAGCCGCCCACGCCCTGTTAACCCATATCCTGGCCCGGCGGGAATCGGCCTTCGACCTGGCGACGCGTTCTACATACTAAGAGACATCATTGGTCGGAGGCCGCTCCTTCATTCCGGCTTATGCGGGACTGGATCGGACACACTTCTCTATAGCCAGGAAAACGGAACCGGCTGTGGAGCGCCAGTGGGCAGCGTGAAATTCCCAGCGAAACCCGGACTCCCCTACAGCCCACCTACATGCCCGCCTATTGACCGCCGTCCCTCGATTTTGACCCGAATGAGTCAAGTCCGGGCCAGTCACCTTGTTTGAAAAAACCGATTCACGCTTGCCGCTTAAACAAAAAAATCGCCAAAGACACGATGTCTTTGGCGATTTTTCGTTTCATTGCCCGCTTGACAAAGGGCAGTTCATTTCTCCAGGGATAGCTTGCATTGTTTGCAACAGGGCTACTTTGCTTACTTGGCGAGGTTCTCCAGGAAGCGCATCACCACCGCCGCCACCTGGCAGCGCTCACTGTTGCCCTTGGGATTGATCTGGTTGTCGGAACCTTGGATCAGACCGTGGCCCACCATCCACTGCATGGAGGTCTGCGCCCAATCGGCCACCGTAGCCCGGTCTGTAAAGACGGATAGATCTCCGCTGGCGGCCAGGTCGTAGCCCTTGTATTGGGCGTAGCGGTATATCATGGCCACCATCTGCTCCCGGGTGATGGCATCGCCAGGGCCGAACAGCCCATCGCCGTAGCCGCTGACTATGCCATTTTCAACCCCCCAAGCTGCCGCCTGATCATACCATACCCCGGCAGCCACGTCGGTGAAGTCAGAACCGCCCACGTTGGGCTGTCCCTCCATCCGCCACAGGGTGGTGACAAACTGGGACCGAGTCATGATACCATGAGGGTCGAAGGTGGCATCCCCGGTGCCCTGCATCAGACCGTTCTCCCAGACGTAGCGCACCGCCTCGTTGATCCAACCGCTGTCGCTCACATCTGCGAAGGGCAGTTCTTCCGGTTTGCTCTCCCGGAAGATTGCGGTAATGGTTTGGTTCTCATTCAGATCTGTAAAAGTATATGCGCTGACAGCGCCTATACTGATACCGTCCACCAGCACATCAGCAATCTCGTAGCCCTCATCGGCGGTGATCGTGAAGGTCTGTCTGCCGCCAGCGGCCACCGCTACAGCGCCGGCAGGACTGATGGATCCACCTTCCCCCGCAGAGGAGGTGATGATTCGGCCGCTGCTGCTACCACCGCCAAAGCTTTCCCGGTCGCAAACGCCCACAATTGTGAGGTCCTCCTCAACTGTGTAGGCCGATACAGATCCAATATACTTCTCATTTACCATCAATTGACTCGCTCTAAAACCGTCGTTGGGCACCAATTTGATGGTCAGCACATCTCCATATCTGATTTTCGCCCCGCTTTGCAGGCTCTCGCCATCACTGTTAAGTACAGTGATCGTACCATTATTCGGTTGCTCGAAACTCAGGGTGAACTCTTCAATTTCCGTGAAATGTGCCTCCACATCCACGTTGGACATCAGATCCTCCAGTAGATAGGTATCCTCCAAAACTAACCCATCGACGGGCAGGTGCTCAGCTACTCCGTCGCGTTCCACCACCCACTTGGTCATCCGCTGGTCCTCATATGCTTGGGCCGTAAACAGAACATCCGATCTGGGCACCAGGTATTCCCCGTTGGTCACCCATCGGTCTCCGGACTGGGCCGTCACTACTCCTGTGCTGCGGGCCACTTCCTCGAAGGTCAGCTGGTACTCAAACTTCGCACCAAATTTGGCCTGGGCCTGAATGCCGTTTTCATCTACAGGCAGCGTGACACTGGCCTCGCTGTAGTTTTTCAGATCTCCCGTCCAGCCCTCAAACTGGAAATAGGTATCCGGTACAGCGCTCACGGTCACTTCACTGCCCTTAAAGACCTTTAGGTTGCCAGTACTACGGTCATTCATATTCAAATCCAAGGTTTTTCCTGCCTGGGTAATTTGAACTTGTCCCCCACTGGCCTGCAATACGCCTAGGTCAATTTCTGCATACAGGTCCGGATCCTCTATGTTGGCAAACACGGGGCTGATCTCATGGCTGTCTTTGGTGGGCGTGAAATTCAGCTCGTTCACCCCAATTGACTGAACCTCCACGCCATCAATGCGCCATCCTTCCAGCACGTATCCCTCATCAGGATATGCCACCAGTGTCATGCCGTCTGCCCGCACACTTACCGGTGTGCTTGGGATCTCATCCCCGTCCACATAGGCCGACACTGTTCCGCCGGCCCCTTCGTTCTCCGTCCCAAAGCTTATGGAACTACGCTCTTTCACCTTTTCAATCTTCACTGTGACTATGCCATTGTCCCGTAGGATAAAGTCATATTCCACCTGCTCATCGCTGAAAGCGATCTCCTGGGCCGGTTGGTCGCCCTGTTGGATGGTAATTCCGGTCACGAGATACCCTTCATCGGCTGTGATTGTCAAATAGACCACGCTGGTCTCGGGCACGGGGCCGCTCTCATCGAGCGTCACCCCATTGGCCACAGCCTCCACCGTGCCGTTCTCCCCTCCGTCAAGGGTCAGCGTGTAATTGGCCCTCTCCGTCTGGGCCTCCACCTGATTAGATGGTACGCTCTCTTGCTCCAGACCGCTGTCCGCCTGGTGGACAGCGACCACCCAGAACACATAGCTTGAGTTGCTATCTAGGCCATCCACATGGAAGTTGGGCTCGGTAATCATCTCGTCATTCAGCTTGGTCTGTTTGCCCGACTCATCCTCCATATAAATATTGTAACCGTCAACTTCTTTGAAGGTAGCCACATTCTTCCGCTCCTCAGAGGGAACGGGTTCGCTCCAACTCAGGTCAAAGGCATTTGCCCCTGACTGCTCCACTTTTAAATCACTTACTGGCTGCGGCGGCGTCTCCAACCCGTCCAACTGGTAGAGCAGTATTGGCGTCTCACCCTCGCCGTCCCCGTCCAAATCTAGCTCGGCTTGCCCAAACTGCCAGGCAAATTTGTACTGGCCAGAGGTTTCTTGTGGGATGCGCATATTCTGCTCAAAGGATTGGGAATTTAAGTTGGCCACTGTACCAGAAGTCCCGGCAGCGTTGGTGTTAGTTTCATAGGAACTACTCCCCCGGCTAAAGCCATATCCTGTGGAGGCACCTACATATACTTCCGTACCCAGCAGCCCGAAGCCGCCACCCACCGACATAGAGAAGCTAAACCCATGGGCCTGGCCCTTGGAAATGGTTTCGCTCTGCTCCTGGGTCCACGCACTGGTGATAGATCCAGCGGCGTAACCCAGTTCATACACCTTACTGGTTACCTCCATCCCATCAGTGGCCTCCTGCATATAGCCAAAGGGGCTGCCCTCATTGCCCAGGAATTTGGCCGTTTCCCCGGCATTTTCGTCCACCTTATACAACGGTTTGAACTTAGTTTGATCTCCATCATACAAGTCTGTCATCGCTGTATTGTAGTAGTCCACAAATGCATTATAACTCTCCACCCCCAGGGTGTAGTAACGGGGCTGTTTGGGCACCACGACCTGGATAGCGTCCGTGGTCAGATAGCTTTTGTCATATTCATTTTCCCCCGCCGGCTTCGTGCGCTCCGGCCAGGTGCCGTCCGGTTTCATGATGTCATAGGTGTAGATGAACACCGGGGTACGCTGAAGGACTACCATATCGTGGGAACCAGCGGAAAAAGTATCCGTATAGCTGATAGACAAACTCTCCTCGAAGCTGCTGGTAAACTCCCCGCTGTAGCCCATCTCCAGTTGAAGCTTGACGGTGGCAAACAGCCCGCCGGAAACACTGGAATTGACACCCACACTCACCGAATGGGTGTCCGAGGTGGACTCCCCATAGGAATAGGAGGTGGTCAGTGAATAAGATGTGCTGCTTGGCAGGAAGTTGCTGATGCCGCCCAACTCATCAAAATAAGGGGCGGCCTGAAGTACCGCCTGGACCTGAGGATCGGCATAGGTGTAGTACTTCCCGGTATACCGGGCCATCTGGCCGTCCTTGTCCCGGTCAATGGCCACAACAAAGCAGTTCAGCCGCTCCGCAGGGCTCCCCTCCGAAGCATAAGTATTATCTCCGTGGTTGAGCACGAGCCAGCCCTCGTAGCCGCTTTTTGCAGGCTCAAACATATCGCTGGAAAAAAACTCTTGGGATACGCCCGGCCGTATCAGCGCACCATCCTGGTCAAACTCGTCATCATAGTTTGTGCCACCCACGATACCTACCTTGTACCAGTAGTTATCATAGGTATGCGTCCAGTAGTTGCCCTCTTCATTAATACCCCGGATGAACACAAACTGCTCCCGGCCTAGGTCGTTGCCGTCAAAGTTACCGCCCACCACCGATGAGATAAAGTTTGTGTTCAGCTTGTCCCATCCTATCATGTTGATGGCCCAGTCCATAGCATAGGCAATATAGAGGCAGACAGGCTCGTTGCCGCTCATGCTGTAAATACCACCGTTGAGAAACACGTGCTCCGGGTTACCACGGCCATCAATAGCAGCGGTGGCCACGGCGAAGGGGGCCCAGTAACAGTCGCTGACATCAATAGGCTCATCCTCGCTGATTCCCTTAGACATGGAAGCATTCACCGGCCCCAGATAGCGAGTGTGGAGGACCCCGTTATCAAAGGAATAGCTTGCCACCTCATACTTTGTATTGTCAATACTAAAGTTGACATCTGCGGTGGCTCTATAGCCCGCCACTACGATCTCGTCAGTGCCATCGCCATCTATATCGCCCGCAGCCACCGAGGGAGCGGCCATGGTTCTGCTGTCTGCGTCATAGATATATGTGGTGACGGGGATCTGATTCAGAACCGAGTTTGGTTGGCTCCCCGTCTGCCGTTGGCCATAGGCCACCGCCAGCATAGGGGAATACAACTCCGTGGCCAGCCCCTGTATGCCGGAGCGACTCATGTAGGACACCGCCACTAGGTCATCCACCCGGTCGAGATTGAAGTCACCAGTGGCCAGGCTGACTCCCAGCTTGTCGGTATAGTGTCCAGCATTCCGACTGCCAAATTCGGAATTCCGATACTGCTCGTGGAGGAAGAGCCGGCTCTCCCCGATCTTGCTCAGATTGTTGCTGCCGTCGTTAAAACTGTACTCCACCAGTTTGTAATTCTCGTTGTCTGCGGGATAGTAGATGACAATGGTGTCTTTTCCATCTCCGTCGTAATCGCCAGCTGTGATGGAAAAAAAGTTTGCAGCCTTGTGCTGATGCATATTACTTACATCATTCACTGAATGGATACCGAAGTTATAGTGCTCGTTCCTGGCTTCCTCGCCAATCCAGGAAGCATCACCCACTTCACATACAGTGGAATACTCTCCTGTATTCGCGTCCATCACCCACAGGTACACCTTGTCATTCTGCGGGTCGCTTCCGTCAAACCCCACAAAGGCTACATGGTCGTTGTAGCCGCTGCTGGTGGGATCCAAAGCAACAGCCTCAGTGAAGGAATAGACCGGCCCGCCGTCCTCCTGGATATTTTGAGAATAGGCCGTCACGTTCTCAAACGCCTCGAGATGAGCCCTATCCGCCACCACCTGACTCACATCCAAATTCTCATACCAGAACATCTGGTTGGTCGGGTCGCTGTAATAGGGAGTAGCATGTGAGAGGGGATTGGAGTAGAGCAGCAGCTCATTCTTGACATTGAGGTTGAACGGTACATTCTCATCGTAGCCGTATGGATTTTCCCAGCTCTCTGAGTCAAACCCCGCAGGGATATTCTGCAAGGTCATAATGTCATTAAATCGATCCTGCTCCGCATTGGTTTGCGCATCTCCCCCCTCTGCCTGGATGGTCAAAGTCTCCTCTACCCCTATAGGTTTATCCCCTTTCATCTGGTCGCCGATCCAATCCGCCTTGGTAGCCAATGCCCCCATAGGTAGGATGGAAAGGCATAAAGCTGCTGCGAGCATCCAGCTCAGTAGCCTTCCGATGGGCGAGTGATTGATTCCTCTTTTTCTCACAACAATCTCCTTCTTTCATATTTTTCCTATCTATAGGAACCATCCGTTTCCGGTTGGTTTCGGGTTTGACCTGTTGCATATGCGCCGGTCAAAAACAGAATTAGCGAATATCACATACGCCAAACCGCATTTAACCCGCAAGGAACCAGCGCAATCTGCAGGGTAGTTGGGCGCAGGACACATCCCGCTTCCCTCAGGCTATCGGGAAACCTTGTCAGGGATTCGTGCGCTATTGCTAAGGTTTGGGTTTTCACTCTAGCCCAGAAATTAGAATATTTCTCTTTCAGCCACACTTTTAGAGCGGTAGACAGAAATAGAAATATAGAGAAATTCTATCTGTATTACAAGGAAACCTGTATCCTTCACACC
>DSLFC04102__coassemble_1065_pt1 | contig 19294 bp, 17 predicted proteins | sample DSLFC04102__metabat2_low_PE_028 | metagenome-assembled genome bin DSLFC04102
ACTTGTCCAGCAGGCAGGCCACGCCGGGCAGCTCCTTGCCCTCCAGGAACTCCAGCGAGGCGCCCCCGCCGGTGGAGATATGGGTCATCCGGTCGGCATAGCCCAGCTGGGCCACCGCCGCAGCCGAATCGCCGCCGCCCACAATGGTGATGGCCTCCGACTCTGCCAGGGCGCGGGCCAGGGCACGGGTGCCCTCGGCAAAGGCGGGGAATTCAAACACTCCCATGGGGCCGTTCCAGATCACCGTGCCCGCCCCCTTCACCGCCTGGGTGAACCGGTCGATGGTCTTGGGCCCGATGTCCATGCCCATGCGTCCGTCCGGGATGGCCATGGCGTCCACCAGCTCGGGCTGGGCATCGGCGGAGAACTGAGCGGCGCACAGGGTGTCCACCGGCAGCAGGAATTCCACCCCCTTGGCCTTGGCCTTGTCCACCATCTCCCGGCAGTAGTCCAGCCGGTCCTCCTCCAGCAGCGAGGTGCCCACGCTGCCCCCCAGCGCCTTGGCAAACGTATAGGCCATGCCGCCTCCGATGAGGATGGTGTCCGCCACATCCAGCAAATTGTGGATGACCCCGATCTTGGACGACACCTTCGCCCCGCCCAGGATGGCCACCAGCGGCCGCTTGGGATGGGCCAGGGCGCCCCCCATGATCTCCAGTTCCTTCTGGATCAGAAAGCCGGACACCGCAGGCAGATAGGCCGCCACCCCGGCGGTGGAAGCATGGGCCCGGTGTACGGTGCCGAAGGCGTCGGACACATAGACATCCGCCAGGCCGGCCAGCGCCTTGGCAAAGGCGGGGTCGTTTTTCTCCTCCCCCGGGTCAAAGCGGAGGTTTTCCAGTAGCATGATCTGTCCGGGCTGTAACCCGGTGGCCTTGGCCTGGGCGTCCTGGCCCACAATGTCCTGGGCAAAGAGGACCTCCTGCCCCAACAGCTGGCCCAACCGCTGGGCCACGGGAGCCAGGCTGAGCGACTGCTTCCACTCCCCCTTGGGCTTGCCCAGGTGGGAGCAGGCGATCACCGCCGCCCCCTGCTCCAGCAGGTAGCGCAGGGTGGGCAGGGCGGCCACGATGCGCTGATCGTCCGTGATGGCGCCGGTGGCCTTATCCTGGGGCACGTTGAAGTCGCAGCGGCACAGCACCTTTTTGCCCTTCACGTCCACGTCTCGGACCGTCTTCTTATTGTAATTCATGCTTCAGATCTCCTTTCGCATCATGGTCAGGAAGTAGCCGCGGCCAGCCCGCCCATCTCCCCCTCCCCGGATAGGCCGGGGAAGCCCTGCTGGCGCAAGGCCTCGTAGGTGAGCACCGCCACGCTGTTTGCCAGGTTCAGGCTCCGGGCCTGCTCCCGCATGGGCAGGCGCAGGCACCGATGGGCGTATCGCTCCCGAAAGGCCTGAGGCAGCCCGGCAGTCTCCTTGCCAAAAAACAGCCAACATCCGGGGGCAAAGCTGGCCTGGGTGTAGGGCCGGGGGGCCTTGGTGGTGGCCAGCCACAGGTCGGGATCCGGATTGGCCTGGAACAGCGCGTCCAGGCTGGGGTAAACCCGCAGATCCACCATGGGCCAGTAGTCCAGCCCCGCCCGGCGCACCGCCCGGTCGCTGATGTCAAACCCCAGAGGCTCCACCAGGTGCAGTCGGCTGCCGGTGGCGGCACATGTGCGGGCAATATTGCCGCAATTCTGTGGAATTTCCGGCTCTACCAACACAATATTGACCATAATTGCCCCCCTTAATCATGGACATTATATGCGTTCCAGCCCCAAAATACAAGAGCAAATCCAATCCCAGGGTGAAACTTTTGACTTTTCCCTTGTTTTGGGCAAAAATCCTCCTCTTTTCTGGAATTTTCACCAAAATGGTTCCAAACCGGTTGCCAACCCCGCCAAAACGGTGGTACAATAGCGACCACGCCCCATTCATCTTCGCTCCCGGGGAAAGAGAACGGCCCCTTTGGCAGATACTATCCCAAAGGCTGCGCTGGCCTCCCGGTGGGGCGCGAAATTTTTTAGCCGGCATCGGGAACCTTTTTCAATCTCCTGCGTCAAATGGTACAGCGCAGACCTGCGCAGACAAAATTCCAAAAAAGAAAAGGAGAATGAACCCGATGAAAAAGATTGCCTCTCTTGCGCTGGCTGGCCTGATGGCCCTGTCCCTGGCCGCCTGCAACAACCAGGACAGCGCTGACAACCAGCCCCTCACTATCAATCTGTCCGAGTTCTACACTGAGATGTACGACAGCATCTTCCCCGATCCCGACAACGCCCCTGCCATGACTGCTTTGGAGGGCGAGATGCTGGAGCAGGCCTACCCTGGCCTGAGCGAGGTGGAGACTAGCCAGTGCCTGGTGTACGCCCCCATGATCACCGCCGTGGCCTATGAGGTGGCCCTGGTGGAGGTGACCAACGCCGACGACGTGGCCACCGTGCAGGAGATCTTCCAGGCCCGCATTGACGCCCAGGTGGAGAGCGGCGCGTTCTATCCCGCCACCGTGGAGGCCTGGCAGAACAGCTCCGAGATCGTCACCCGAGAGAACTATGTCGCCCTGTTTGTGGGCGCTGAGAAGGATCAGATGGTGGAGGCTTTCAACGCCGCCGGCTCTGACGACGGCGCTGCCGCCAGCCAGAATGCAGAGCCCTCTGAGAGCGTCCAGCCCACTGAAAACACCCAGACCCCCGCGGGCAGCGACAATCCCGAGCCGACCGGGACCGCGGCGCAGTAAACCATCCAAACCCCAGGGGGGCGCGGCCTGCCGCGCCCCCCGCCCCAAAAAGGAGCCCACCGTGAAGAAGATAAACCGTCCTCTTTCTATATTACTGATTCCCGCGGCGTGCCTGGCCCTGCTGTGTGCCTGCGCAGTCCCGGGTTCCGCGGGGGATCCCTCCGGTACTCCTTTTCCCTCCGTATCTGAGGAGCCCTCCGAGACCCCCTCGGCAACCCCCGCGCCAGAGCCGTCCGAGGCGACCTCTGAGGCCCCCTCTCACCCCCTTTCCCCGTCCCCTGCCCAGTCCCCCGCCCTCCGGTCCGATCCCCCGGACTCCCTGCCGCCGGAGCCCTCCGCCTCCCTGGCCCAGCCCGGCATGGCGCTGGATCGGAACGAACTGGTGTTTACCGCCATGGGCGACACCTTCCAGCTGACCGTCACCCTTTCAGGGACGGACGGCCCTTCCAGCGTGGTCTGGACTTCCAGTGACGAAGGCGTGGCCACCGTGGGGCCAGGCGGGTCAGTCACCGCCGTCTCCCCCGGCACCGCCACCATCACCGCCATGAGCGGCAGCGGCCTTGCCGCCAGCTGCATTGTGCGCTGCCGCTGGGAGCCCGCCTCGCCGCAGCCCGGGCAGGTGGACCTGTCCGCCTTTGCCGCCGGCATCCTGTCCCAGTATCCCTTCGGCTCCGCCACCCCGGCTACGGACGAGGCCATCGGCCAGCACTTCCCCGGCCTGGACGCCATCGGCGCCCAGCAGCGCCTGGTCTACCTGTGCCAGGCTCCCAAGAACGACGCGGAGCTGGTGCTGGTGGAGGTGGCCAACCCCGGCGATGTGGGGGCGGTCAAGGCCATCCTCCAGGCCCGGATCGACGCCATGGTCAGCGGCGGAGCCTGGTTCCCAGAGGCCACCCAAGTGTGGACCGACCATTCCCGGATCACGGTCCAGGGAACCTACATCATGCTGGTTGTGCATACCCAGTGCGATGCGGTGGTCAGCGCCTTTCAGCCCCTATTTTCCTGATCACCCCAGCACACTGCCGCGGGGGAGGCCCTTTGGCCTCCCCCGCGGTTCCCCCTGAACCGGACGGCCCCTTCTCCAGAGGGGGCCGCCCCATTCTGCCAGAGGTGAAGCCCATGGTTTTCTCCACCCCCTACTTCCTATTCCTCTATCTGCCCGCGGTGCTGCTGCTGTACTATCTTGCGCCCCTCCGCTTCCGGAACCTGGTGCTGCTGGTGTTCAACCTGCTGTTTTACGGCTGGGGCGAGCCGGTCTATATCCTGCTGATGATCTTCACCATCGTGCTGGACTACTTTGCCGGGCTGATCGTCCACCGGTGCAAGCGGCAAGGCAATGACAAAGGCGCGCGCTGGGCGGTGGGCGTCTCGCTGGCCCTCAACCTGGCCATCCTGTTCTTCTTCAAGTACTGGGACCTGGTGGCCGGCACCCTGCAGCGCATCGGCATCCCCATGCCTGTTTTGCACCTGACCCTGCCCATCGGCATCTCCTTCTACACCTTCCAGACCATGACCTACCCGGTGGACATCTACCGGGGGGACGCAGAGCTCCCCAAAAACCTGGTGAACTTCGGCACCTTCGTCACCCTGTTCCCCCAGCTCATCGCCGGCCCCATCATCAAGTACAAGGAGCTGGCCGACCAGATGGCCTACCGCATCCACTCCCCCGAGCAGTTTGCCTCCGGCGTGCAGACGTTCACCATCGGCCTGGCCAAGAAGGTGCTGCTGGCCAATTCCATCGGCCAGCTCTGGGACATCTACCTGGCCACCCCCGGCGGGCAGCTGACCACCCTGGGGGCCTGGCTGGGCATCCTGGCTTTCTCCCTGCAGCTCTATTTTGATTTCTCCGGCTACTCGGACATGGCCGTGGGCATGGGGCGGATGATGGGCTTTGAGTTCCTAGCCAACTTCAACTACCCCTACCTGGCCAAATCCGCCACCGAGTTCTGGCGGCGCTGGCACATCTCCCTGGGCAGCTGGTTCCGGGAGTACCTGTATATCCCCCTGGGGGGCAACCGGGTCAAGGCCCCCAGGCTGGTGTTCAACCTGTTTGTGGTCTGGGCCTGCACCGGCATCTGGCACGGAGCCAGCTGGAACTTCCTGATCTGGGGTCTATACTACTTCCTGCTCATCGTCTTTGAGCGGTTCTTCTTCTCCAAGGTGCTCCAGAAGCTGCCCGGCTGGGTGGGCCACCTGTACGGGTTGTTGATCGTCATGGTGGGCTGGGCCCTATTCGCCGTGGAGGACTTCTCCGCCATGGGGCTCTATCTGAAGGCCATGTTCGGCCTGGGCGCGGGCTGGGCGGATGGCACGTTCTGGTACTACCTGCGCAACTACCTGCCCATCCTGCTCATCGCCGCCGTGGCCGCCACCCCGCTGGCCGCCACGCTGTGGCGGAAGCTCTCCCTGCGCTCGCGGCAGGTTGCCATCCCGGCGCTGGTGCTGGCCGGGCTGGTGCTGGCCACCGCCTACCTGGTGGACGGCACCTATAACCCCTTCCTCTACTTCAGATTCTAAGGAGGCGTTGACATGGGCAAGAAAGGTTCCATCTTCCTCACTGCGCTGTTCTGCCTATTCCTCTTTGGATTTGGCGCGGCCCTGCTCCTCCTGCCCGACCGGGCGTTTTCCCAGCAGGAGAACCGCTATCTGGCCCAGTGGGAGCCCCCCACCGCGGACAGCCTGGTCAGCGGCGCGTTCATGCGCTCTTTTGAGGATTACGTCATCGACCAGTTCCCCCTGCGGGACGGCTGGATCCACTTGAAGGCCTGGTCGGAGCGACTGCTGGGCAAGCAGGAGAACAACGGCGTCTACTTCGGCTCCGACGGCCAGACCCTCTTTGCCCAGTACACCCCACCTGATGACCTGGAGCAGCGGGTGAGTTACGTCAACCGGTTGGGGGAGAACGTGGACGTCCCGGTCTACTTCGCCCTCATCCCCGATAAGAGCTATGTGTGGGCAGAGCGGCTGCCAGACAACGCCCCCCTGGTGGACGATGGCTCCACCCTCCAGTCCACCCAGGCCCTGTGCGGGGAGGAGGTCACCTGGATCGACCTGTCCCAGGCCCTCAGCAGGGACGACGTGTTCTACCGCACCGACCACCACTGGACCACCCTGGGCGCCCATCAGGGCTATCAGGCCCTGGCGTCGGCCATGGGGGCCGTCCAGCCCCAGCCAGACGGCCAGCCCACCCTGGTGGCCGACGACTTCTACGGCACCACTTGGTCCTCCGCCGGGGCCGCCTGGGTGGAGCCCGACGAGATGTACACCTGGGTGCCCGAGGGAGGGCTCACCGGCCGCACCACCGTCACCCGCTATCCTGACGGCCAGCCTGTGGAGGGCGCCTTCTACGACCTGTCCAAGCTGGAGCTCAAGGACAAGTACTCCATGTTCCTGGGGGGCAACCAGGGCCTGTGCGTCATCGAAAACCCCGACGCCCAGGATGGCCGGCTGCTGGTCATCCGGGACTCCTATGCAGACTGCCTGGCCCCCTTCCTGTCCATGAGCTATCAGCAGGTCCACCTGTTCGACCTTCGCTACAACCGCACCTCCCTGCGCCAGTATATCCAGGAGCAGGGCATCGACCAGGTACTGGTGCTCTACTCCTGCTCCAACTTCGCCACCGACTCCAACCTGGCCCTACTGGGCTACTGAGCCTTTCCCCACACACGCAAAACTCCCCCGGCGGAGCATTCGCTCCGCCGGGGGAGAGTTTTCTATGTTCCCTCTGGCTTGCCCCTCAGCCGCCCAGGTAGGCCCGCTTGACGCTCTCGTTGCGCAGCAGATCCTGGCCGGTGCCGGTGGCCACGATCTTGCCCGTCTCCAGCACATAGCCCCGGTCGGCCACGGACAGGGCCATCTGGGCATTTTGCTCCACCAGCAGGATGGTGGTGCCCGCCTGGTGCAGACGCTGGATGATCTCAAAGATCTGGTCCACCAAGATGGGGGCCAGCCCCATGGACGGCTCATCCAGCATGAGCAGCTTGGGGTCGGCCATCAGCGCCCGCCCCATGGCCAGCATCTGCTGCTCCCCGCCGGACAAGGTGCCGGCAATCTGCTTCCGGCGCTCCTTCAGCCGGGGGAACTGCTCATACACCCGCTCAATCCCCCCGCCCACAGCGGCGTTGGGCCGGGTGAAAGCCCCCATCTCCAGGTTCTCCTCCACCGTCATCTGCAGGAAGATCCGGCGCCCCTCCGGCACCAGCGCCAACCCCTGCCCCACGATCCTGTGGGCCGGGACGCCGGCCAGGCTCTTGCCCAGAAACTCAATGGAACCCGTCTTGGCATGGAGCAGGCCGGACACGGTGTTGAGGATGGTGGACTTGCCCGCCCCATTGGCCCCGATCAGGGTGACAACCTCCCCCTCCTCAACGTCGAAGGAGACTCCCTTGATGGCGTGGATCGCCCCGTAATATACGTTGATGTCTTGGACCTTCAGCATCCTCAGCTCCCCCTTCCCTTACCCAGGTAGGCCTCGATGACCGCTGGGCTGGCCTGGATCTCCTCCGAGGTGCCCTTGGCGATGACCCGGCCGAAGTTGAGCACGCAGATCCCCTCGCAGATGCCCATGACCAGGTTCATGTCGTGCTCGATGAGCAGGATGGCAATCTGGAAGGTGTCCCGGATCTTCACGATGTTTTCCATCAGCTCCGCCGTTTCCGAGGGGTTCATGCCCGCCGCCGGCTCATCCAGCAACAGCAGGGAGGGGTTGGTGGCCAGGGCCCGGACGATCTCCAGCCGCCGCTGGGCCCCATAGGGCAGCGACCCCGCCTTGTGATCGGCCAGGTCCTGCATCTCAAACAGGGACAGTAGCTCCAGCGCCCGCTCGTGGGCCGCCTTCTCCTGCCGCCAGTACTTGGGCAGGCGCAGCACCCCGGTCAGGGCGGAGTAGCGCTCCTGGTTGTGCAGACCCACCTTCACGTTGTCCTCCACCGACAGGTCGGAGAACAGCCGGATGTTCTGGAAGGTGCGGGCGATGCCCATGCGGTTGATCTGGGTGGTGGTCTTGCCTGCGGTGTCAATCCCGTCCAACAGGATGGTTCCCCGGGTGGGCTGATAGACCTTGGTGAGCAGGTTGAACACCGTGGTCTTGCCCGCCCCGTTGGGGCCGATGAGCCCGGCGATCTCCGTGCGCCCGATGGTCAGGTTGAAGTCGTCCACCGCCCGCAGGCCGCCAAAGTCGATGCCCAGGTGGCTGCACTCCAGGATGGGGGACTTATCCAGATCCCGCTCGGGGATGATGGAGCGGCTGGGCACCGGCACCATCTTGCCCTTCTCAAACTTCTTAGCCATGCGCCGCCGCCCCCTTCCGCTTGGGAATGAGCCTGCCCAGCAGAGCCCGCAGCCGCTGGTTGTGGGTGGCCAGCATCACCAGGATCAGTACGATGGCGTAGACCAGCATCCGCAGGTTGTCAAACTCCCGCAGGGCCTCGGGCAGCACATACAGCACGATGGTGGCCACCACGCTGCCCCAGATGTTGCCCAGCCCCCCCAGCACCACATAGACCAGGATGAGGATGGACGCGTTGAAGTCGAAGGTCGTGGACGACAGGGAGGACAGGTTCAAGCCGTACAGCGCCCCCGCCGCACCCGCCAGCGCGGCAGACACCACAAAGGCAATCAGCTTGTACTTGGTCACGTTGATGCCCACGCTCTCTGCGGCCAGGCGGTTGTCCCGGATGGCCATCACCGCCCGCCCGGTGCGGCTGCGCACCAGGTTGAGCACCACCACCAGGGTGATCATCACCAGCACAAAGCCCACGGTGAAGGTGGCCAGCCTCTGGTTGCCCGCCACCCCCTGGGCTCCCTTGATGATCTCCACCCCGTTCTCCGTCAGGCCCAGGTCGCTGACGACGCGGCTGCCGTCATAGTTGAACAGGATGTGCAGCCCATTCTCGTCAAAGCCCACCAGCAGGCTGTTGAGCAGCTCCTTGATGATCTCGCCGAAGGCCAGGGTGACGATGGCCAAATAGTCTCCTCGCAAGCGCAGCACCGGCACGCCCACGATGACGCCGGCCAGCGCCGCCATCGCCGCACCCACCACCAGGGCCAGCACCAGGCGCACCACGTCCCCCGCGCCGGTGAAGCCCAGGCTCATGGAAGCCACAACGCCGGAGAAAGCGCCCACGCTCATAAACCCCGCATGGCCCAGGGACAGCTCCCCCAGGATGCCCACGGTCAGGTTCAAGCTCACCGCCATACACACATAGCAGCAGATGGGCACCAGCATACCGGTTATGGACCGGTTGAGCAGCCCCGCGCTCTGGAAGGCCAGCACAATGGCAAAGGCCAGCACCACACCCGCGTAGGTGGCATAGTCGATCTTGGTCACGGTCTTCATCTGTTTGAAATACGCGCTGATTTGTTTCATGCCCGCCACCTCATACCTTCTCGGGCACATACTTGCCCAGCAGGCCCGCCGGCCGGATCAAAAGCACCAGGATCAGCACGACGAACACAATGGAATTGGCCAGGTTGCTGGACAGGTACGCCCGGGCCATGGCCTCGATGATGCCCAGCAGCACGCCCCCCAGAAAGGCCCCGGGGATGGACCCGATGCCGCCGAACACCGCAGCGGTGAAGGCCTTGATGCCGGGCATGGAGCCGGTGGTGGGCTGGAGCACCGGGGAATAGGAGCACAGCAGCACCCCGGCGATGGCCGCCAGGGCTGAGCCGATGGCGAAGGTCATGGAGATGGTCCGGTTGACGTTGATGCCCATCAGCTGGGCCGCCCCCCGGTCCTCCGAGCAGGCCCGCATGGCCTTGCCCATCTTGGTCTGGGAGGTGAACCAGGTCAGCCCCAGCATGATGACCACGCAGGCGCACACCGTCACCAGCATTACCCCCGAGACGTTCAGCCGCCCCAAAAATTCCGGCACCTGGAAGTTGATCAGGGAGGTAAAGTTCTTGGGCGTCGCCCCCCAGATGAGCTGGGCGGCGTTTTGCAGCAGATAGCTGACCCCGATGGCGGTGATGAGCACCGCCAGGCTGCCCGCCTGGCGCAGGGGCCGGTAGGCCAACCCCTCAATGACCACGCCCAGGACAGTGCACACCACTACGGCAAACACCACCGACACCCAGCCGGGCAGGTCCAGGTAGGAGGTGGTGCAAAAAGAGATATAGCCACCCACCATGATGACGTCCCCGTGGGCGAAGTTGAGCATCTTGGCAATGCCGTATACCATGGTATAGCCCAGGGCGATGATGGCGTAGATGCTGCCCAGGCTGATGCCGCTGATGAGGTATTGCAGGAATGCCATGTCTGGATCACACCTCTCTCTCGTTTCCAGCCGCCTCCAGCGGCCGGTCTAAAATAGGAAAACAGGGGCGGCCTGTTCACCGCCGTCCCTGCTCATCCGCTGTGTTTCCAATGCCGCACGCCTGCGGCCAACCGGCCGCCGGGCATTTTGCCCGGCGGCCGGCGCTTCCGGGAGAATCCAATCCCTTACGCTACCGCGTAAGCGCCGTTCTCCACCACATACACGTCAAAGTCCTTGGTGACCTCGCCGGTGGCAGCCCAGGACAGCAGCCCCGTCATGCCGTCCACCTCGATCTGGGTCATCACAGGGATCAGCGCCTCGCAGATGTCCTCCGCGCTCATGTCGGCGGTGCAGCCCGCCTCCTGCAGGGCGGTGTACAGAGCGTACACGCAGTCGTAGCCGTCGGCGGCAAACTGGTCGGGCGTGCTGCCGTAGGCCGCCTCATAGGCATCCACGAAGGTGGCGTTCTCCTCCAGGTCGGCGGAGAAGGGGGTGAGCAGCAGCATCCCCTCAGCCAGGGCGGTGTCAAAGCCCTCCACGCCCAGGATGCCGTCCATGCCGTCGCAGCCAAACAGGGTGAAGTCATAGCCCATGGCCGCGCCCTGGGTCAGAATGACGGAGGCGGGGGTGTAGTAGATGGGAGCGAAGATCAGATCCGCCCCGGCGTTCTGGGCAGCGGTGAGCTGGACGGAGAAGTCGGTCTGGCTGTCGTCGGTAAAGGTACCAGTGTAGACGATCTGGCCGCCCAGGCGCTCATACTCTTGGGCAAAGGCCTCGTAGATGCCGGTGGAGTAGGCGTCGCCGTTGTTATAGATGACGGCCACAGTGGCATCCGGCAGGCTCTCGGACAGATAGGTGGCCGCGCTGATGCCCTGGTTGGGATCGGTGAAGCAGATCTGGAAGTAGTTGTCCTTGCCGTCAATCACGTCCAGGGAAGAGGCGGAAGGGGTGACGGCGAACACCCGGTCGTTGTAGGTCTCCGCGGCCACAGACACCGCCGGGCCGGTGGTCACCGGGCCCACCAATGCCTGCATCCCCCAGTCCATCAGGCTGTTGTAGGCGTTCACGGCGGTCTCCGCGTCGCTGACGTCATCCTGCACCCTGAGCTCGAACTGGATCGCGCCGCCCAGGGCGTTGATCTCATTCACGGCGATCTGGGCGCCCTGGGATGCGGAGTTACCATAGCTGGCGTTCGGGCCGGTCCGCGGGCCGATAAAGCCAACCTTGAAGGTTCCACCGGCGGTGCCGGCAGAGCTGGTCTCCCCAGCGGGATCAGAGTTGGTCCCGGCGGGGGTGTTCTCAGCCTGGCCGCCGCATCCGGCCAACAGGCCCAGGCACATCGCGCCGGCGGTGACCAGCGCTGCAAGATTCCTCTTTTTCATTCTGTTTTCCTCCTAACCTTTTGCGGGCTGACCCGTGGACCGTCCCGCAAGATTGTTGACAATTATATCCCCCGCGCCCAGCTTTGTCAACCGCAAAAATACACAAGGCCCACCTGGGCCTGGCCCCCGTTGTCCCCCATTATGACGGAATCCGCCCCCTCAGACCACCAGCCCCCCGTTGGGGGCCACCACCTGCCCGGTGAGGAAGGATGCCTCGTCTCCCCCCAAGAAGGCCACCGCCCGGGCCACCTCCTCCGGCCGGCCGATCCGCCCCAGGGGCGTCTGTTCGGCCAGGTCGGCCAGCGTGGCTGCGTCCAGCCGGGCGTTCATCTGCGTGTCGATCACCCCAGGGGCCACGCAGTTGACCCGGATATTGGAGGGGCCAAGCTCTTTGGCCAGCGCCTTGGTGTAGGCGATGACCGCCCCCTTTGCCGCGGAATAGGCCACCTCGCAGGAGGCCCCCACCTGCCCCCACATGGAGGAGACGGTCACGATGCTGCCCGCTTTCCGACCGACCATGTGGGGCAGCACCGCCTGGCAGCAGTGGTGTACGCCGTCCACGTTGACGGCGAACAGACGCCGCCAGCCCTCCTCGTCGATTTGCCCGATCAAACCGCTCTCAGACACCCCGGCGTTACACACCAAAATGTCAAGTTGACAAAACTTTTCTAACACATTGTCAACCATTTCCCCCACCTGCTCCCGGTGGGCCACGTCCGCCCGCACCGCCAGGGCGGGCACGCCCATCCCGGCCAGTTCCTCAGCCAGTTCCCGGGCCTGCCGCTCACTGTGGAGGTAGTTCACCGCCACCCCCCAGCCCCGCCGGGCAAACTCACGGGCCACCGCTGCGCCAATCCCTCGGGACGCCCCGGTCACCAACGCATATTTCATCCTTCCCCCGCTCCTTTCCCCTGCCGCGCCGGGCCCTTTGACGCCCCATCTTAACACAAAAGAAACCCCTTGACAAGCACCCGGTGCCAGCGGTATAATAGTATGCACCTGCCAGCGGACGGTTAGCTCAGCTGGTATGAGCACCTGCTTGACGTGCAGGGGGTCACAGGTTCGAGTCCTGTACCGTCCACCATATTAGGATGCCGCCTTTGATGCGAAGGCGGCTGGGAGAAAACCTCTGTTTATCGGGGTTTTCTCCTATTTTTATCCCAAAATTGCTGCGGTGGCAGTGCTGGGGCCATGGCGATGGCCTCCCCTTCCAGTTCTGCCTTCATTTGATTGCCAGCCGATAGCTCCTGTCGATCCTGTGGCACAGTTCCTCTGTGGGCACCGAGCCATCCAAAATGACGGTATACCAGTTCCGTTTGTTCATATGCCAGCCTGGAAAATACTTTTTGTTGTCTACGGTAGCATCCATCTGCTCCGGTTCAATCCGCAAATCCATGATCTCTGCTTCTTCGTCGGAAGGAAGCCCCAACTTCCTGCGGGAAACCGTCAAGATCGCTCCATACCATTTCCGCGTGTCCTTCCGGCGCCAGACGGCGTTATTTGGAAATTTCGCCCAAAGAAACTCCAATTTGTCCCCATAAGTTTTGCGGACATAGGCAATTGCCGCCTTTGCCTGTGCGCTCTTGAAAATATCAGGCTCAAAGCACTTTTCTGCAATGTCGGTGAGCACCTGTTCATATTCCATTTTCACACTGGTGACAAAACTGCCCATTGCGCCATCGGTCAGGTGCAGCGTGTATGGATCCTTGGTTTCCCTGTCCAGGATTGTCGCTTTCACCAAGCCGTCCGGCATGATTTCCACCACCATCGAAAGCCCGCTGCTATGTAACACGGTATGATAGGAATACATGCCATTGTTTTCTGAGAAGCCATAAGCGGATAGTTTGGGCTCACTGACTTTTTTGCCTCTAAAAATGTTGTTTTTGATATCCATCATCCCACCCTCCCGCACCTTTTCGTGTTCGTAAAAGTTGTAAACATCCTAACATAAAAAAGGAAGGCGCGACGATGTCGTACCTTCCTTTTTGGTCCCGCGCCCGCTTCTAAGCGCGGGGCCTGCCGGAGCAAGGCGGGCGCTGGGCCGTTGGCACCCTGGACTGGAGTCGAACCAGCGGCCTGTCGCTTAGGAGGCGACCGCTCTATCCTACTGAGCTACCAGGGCATGGTGGATGTAACGGCCTGACCCGCCCTGCCCGCAGGCATTGGCCGGGATCGGCCATCAATGCTTCCCATTGTACTCAATCTTCGCCCATCTGTCAACGCCAGGAGAAAATCTTATCCCCTCCGGCCTGTTTGTTCCACCCCTTGCATTCCAAGCAAATTGACAGTATAATATGGCATTATGCCAGTTGGGTATGGCCTGGTCTCTTCCATAAAATTTCTGCCCCTGAAGAACTCTTTTCGCCGAAGCCTGCCCTGTGGGGCTGCGGGTGGTCCTGCCCATCACAGAAGGAGAACAATATGCAAAACGAAACCCTGAGAAATGTCGCCATCATCGCCCATGTGGACCATGGCAAGACCACCCTGGTGGACGAAATGCTCAAGCAAGGGGGCATCTACCGGGAAAACCAGGCTACGGTGGAACGGGTGATGGATTCCAATGATCTGGAGCGGGAGCGGGGCATCACCATCCTGGCCAAGAACACCGCCGTCTACTACAAGGACGTGAAGATCAACATCGTGGACACCCCGGGCCACGCCGACTTCGGCGGCGAGGTGGAGCGCATCCTGAAGATGGTCAACGGCGTCATCCTCCTGGTGGACGCCGCCGAGGGCCCCATGCCCCAGACTCGCTTCGTGCTGTCAAAGGCCCTGGAGCTGGGCCACCGGGTCATTGTCGTGGTCAACAAGATCGACCGGCCCGACCAGCGCATCCACGAGGTGGTGGACGAGGTGCTGGAGCTGCTGCTGGACCTGGACGCCACCGACGAGCAGCTGGACTCCCCCATGCTGTTCTGCTCCGGGCGCAACGGCACCGCCTCCTATTCCCCCGATGCCCAGGGCACCGACCTGGTCCCCTTGTTTGAGACCATCTTGGAATACATCCCCGCCCCCGCCTGCGACCCGGACGCCCCCTTCCAGATGCTGGTCTCCTCCATCGACTACAACGAGTTCGTGGGCCGCATCGCCATCGGCCGTATCGAGCGGGGGTCCATCGGGCAGAACCAGGAGATCGCCGTGTGCAACTACCACACCCCCGATCAGCCCCCCCGGAAAGCCAAGGCCGTCTCCCTGTACACCTTTGACGGGCTCAACCGGGCCCCAGTCACCCAGGCGGCCGCCGGTGAGATCATCGCCATGAGCGGCATCGGGGACATCACCATCGGCGACACCATCTGCTCCCCCGCCGCCCCCGAACCCATCGAATTCGTGAAGATCTCCGCCCCCACCCTGGAGATGACCTTCTCCGTCAACGACTCCCCCTTCGCCGGGCGGGAGGGCAAGTTCGTCACGTCCCGCCAGCTGCGCGACCGCCTGTTCCGGGAAACCCTCAAGGACGTCTCCCTGCGGGTGAGCGAGGCCCCCGACGCCACCGACGCCTTCAACGTGGCCGGCCGAGGGGAGATGTCCCTGTCCATCCTGATTGAGACCATGCGCCGGGAGGGCTATGAGTTCCAGGTATCCCCGCCCCGGGTGCTCTACCAGGAGATCGACGGGGTGAACTGCGAACCCATCGAGCGGGTGGTGGCCGACGTGCCGGCGGACTATGTGGGCGCGGTCATGGAAAAGCTGGGCGCCCGCCGGGGGGAGTTTGTGTCCATGAACCCGGTGGGGGCCCGAATGAAGCTGGAGTTCCTGGTGCCCTCCCGGGGCCTGTTCGGCTACCGCAACGAATTTCTCACCGACACCAAAGGGGAGGGCATCCTGGCTTCTATCTTTGAGCGGTACGCCCCCTATAAGGGCGGGATCCAACGTCGGGGCACCGGCTCGCTGGTGGCCCACGAGGCAGGCGAGTCGGTCACCTATGGCCTGTACGCCGCCCAGGAGCGGGGCGCGCTGTTCATCGGCCCCGGCGTGCCCGTGTATGAGGGCATGGTGGTGGGCGTGTGCCCCAAGCAGGAGGACATCACCGTCAACGTGTGTAAGAAAAAGCAGCTGACCAATATGCGGGCCTCCGGCTCAGATGAGGCCCTGCGCCTGACGCCCCCCCGCCAGATGTCCCTGGAGCAGTGCCTGGAATTCCTGGCCGACGACGAGCTGTTGGAAGTCACGCCGGAGAACCTGCGCCTGCGCAAACGCATCCTGAACCACGAGAAGCGGATGAAGGCCCGGAAGGGCGGCAAAGCCTAACCAGCGGGGCGGAAGGTCCGCGCCCGTGCCAATGGCCAGCTTCGGCGAGCGCCCCGGCGCCTGCCAAACCATTTTGCCTCTATCTTAACGCCCAAGGAGGGTTCCCCCATGTCTGATCTGCTGCTTCACATCTGCTGCGCCCCCTGCTCGGTGGCCTGCATCCGCCAGCTGCGAGAGGAGGGCGTCGAGCCAGTGGGATACTGGTACAATCCCAACATCCACCCCTTTCAGGAGTACAAGGCCCGCCGGGATACCCTGCGGCAGTATGCCCAGGACATCGGCCTGGAGCTGCGGGAGCACGACTTCTACGGCCTGCGGCAGTTCACCGCCGCCGTGGCCTCCAACCCCGACCAACGCTGCGGCTACTGCTACGCCTGCCGGCTGGAGGATACAGCGCGGTACGCCTCAGAGCATGGCTTCGCCCGCTTCTCCACCACCCTGCTGGTTTCCCCCTATCAGGACCGGGAGCTGATCTGCGCCACCGGGGAGAAGATCGGGGCGCGGTATGGGGTGGAGTTCGCCCCCTATGACTTCCGCCCTCGCTTCCAGGAAGGCCAGCAGGAGGCCCGGGAGCTTGGCCTGTATATGCAGAAGTACTGCGGGTGCATTTACAGCGAGGAGGATCGTTTCTCCAACCGCCGCAAGAAGGAGCTGCACAAGCTCCACAAGCAGCAGGGGCAGGCCCGGGTCCAGCCGGGCTGCGCCTGCTGAGGCGACGGCAGATTTGTCAATGGCATATGCCTGAAATCGGAAGCGAATCGAGCGGATCACAGCGCTCAGCCCCCGGACACATCCTAGTCCGGGGGCTGAGCCTTTCCCTTTTTACACCATGGCCTCCCACAGCGCCTGGGCCGGCTGGCTCTGGGTCTCCACCGCGGGGAGGATCAGCTTGCGCAGAATGGTCTGCCGGGTGACGATGCCCATAAAGGCCCCCCGGTCGTCCACCACCGGGATGAAGCTCTGGCGCATGGCCCGATCCAGCAGTTCCTCCATGGACACCCGGATGCTCACCGCCGGGTTAAACCCCTTGCGCATCACCCGCTCCAGGCCCAGCTTCTCCCAGGCCCGGGGGCCCTCGTCCGGCCGGTCCACCATGCCCCAAAGGAAGTCCCCCTCGCTCACCGTGCCGGCGTACCGCCCATCCCGGGCCACCACCGGCAGGGCGGTATACTGGTGGGCCCGGAGCTTCTCCAGCCCCTGCCGGATGGTGCAGTCCTCATGTAGATAGGCCACCTGGGCCTTGGGTGTCAACAGGGATATGACATTCACAGGCAGATCACCTCTTCGTTCAAAATGGAAGGTCTTCCCTGTTCTTTACCATACCAGATCCCCGCCACGAAATCTATCAAAGAAATGTGAATTCTTTTCCTATCCCCACCCAGCCGTTGCGTTCCCCAGAAAAATCCGGTAAAATGATCAGTACAAAGCCAGTTTGGCAAGCAGGAGGGATACCATGTCCATACGGGAGGGAGGGCGGTACCAGGCCGTGATCCAGGGCTACGCCAGCGACGGGGCGGGGGTGGCCCGGGTAGAAGGCATGGCGGTTTTTGTGGCGGGCGCGCTGCGGGGGGAGCGGGTGGAACTGGTGGTGGAGCACGTGGGCCACAGCGCCGCCTGGGCCCGGGTGGCGCGGCTTGTCACCCCCTCCCCCGCTCGCCAGAGTCCCGACTGTCCCCACTACGGCCGGTGTGGGGGCTGTCAATTCCGGCATATGCGCTACGACGAGGAGCTGGAGGCCAAGCGCCTGCGGGTGGAGGACGCCCTGGCCCGCCTGGGGGGCGTCCCCCTGCCGGTGGAGGTCATCCATCCCGCCCCGGGCACCCGGCGCTACCGCAACAAGGTGCAGTTCCCCATCGCGCCCGGGTCCATCGGCTACTTCCAGGCCCGCAGCCACCAGGTGGTGGACATCCCCGACTGTCTGCTCCAGCCCCAGGTGGACTCGGCCTGCCGTGCCGCCGTCCGGGCCTGGATGGACCGCTTCCGTGTCCCCGCCTATCAGGAGCGATCCGGCGCCGGCCTGCTGCGGCATCTGTACCTGCGCACCAACCAGGCTGGCCAGGTGCTATGCTGCCTGGTGGCCGCCGACGACCGGCTGCCCCACCAGCGGGAGCTGATCGACGCGCTGCGCCAGGCCGCCCCCAACCTGGTGGGGGTGGTTCTGAACGTCAACCCCCGGCGGACCAACGTGATCCTGGGCAAGACGTATCGCACCCTCTGGGGACAGGACTGGCTAGAGGAAACTCTGTGTGGCTGCCGCTTCCGCCTGTCCGTCCCCTCCTTCTTCCAGGTCAACCATGCCCAGACCCAGCGGCTTTACCAACGGGTGCTGGACTTGGCCGCCCTCACCGGCGGCGAGACCGTGGTGGATCTGTACTGCGGCATCGGGACCATCAGCCTGGCCCTGGCCGGCCACGCCCGGCAGGTCATCGGTGTGGAGATCGTCCCCCAGGCCGTGGCCGATGCCCAGGAGAACGCCCGGCGCAACGGCCTGGAGGGCAAGGCCCGCTTCGTGTGCGGGGACGCCGCCGCCCTGGCCGCCCAGCTGGAGGCGGATGGGGTGCGCCCCGACGTGGCGGTGGTGGACCCGCCCCGGAAGGGGCTGGCTGCCGAGGTGATAGGCTCCATCGCCCGCATGGCTCCCCAGCGGGTGGTGTACGTCTCCTGCGACCCGGCCACCCTGGCCCGGGACGTGGCCCGCTTCCGCCCCCTGGGCTACCAGGCCGTCCAGGCCGAGGCGCTGGACCTCTTCCCCCGCACCGCCCATGTGGAGACGGTAGTACTGCTTTCCCACAAAAAACCTGACAGCACAATCAGCGTAAAAGTGGAGTTTGGCGAGGGAGAGGGCAAAGTACCGCTTGATAATATCTCTAAAAGAGCCGAGGCGTACAAGCCGAAAGAGCGAGTTACCTACAAAATGATAAAGGAATACATAGAAGCGAAATATGGCTTCAAGGTACATACTGCTTATATAGCGGAGGTAAAGAGAAGTTTGGGCTTGCCAATGTATGATGCCCCTAATGCGGTAGAAGAATTGAAACAGCCGAGAAAACATCCGACAGCAGAGAAGGCGGAAGCGATTAAAGACGCTTTGAAACATTTTGAGGTTATCTAAAATTGCGAGCATACCATTAGTAATCGTGGTATGCTCTTTTCGTAGAAATTTTATGGGAGTAAGATAGATACATTTAAATGGAATTGCAATGGGAGGAAAAGATGAAACGAATTACGGAGATAACGAAGCGAGATATTTTGGACTTATTCCGAAATGGATTGGAAGGATTGAAGAAATAGCTTTTCTTAAAAGGATGTATGATTTAGGGAATATGCCAAGCACTGATTCGAGATATGAAAATGCAGAGCAGGATATATGGCAACATACAGTTAACAACGATGATTATCCGTATTGTTGGGTTTTTGAAGATGAACGGTTTGGTTTACAGAATGGCGAAGATGAGATATATCTGAAATTTCTTTGTGAAGTATTTCATCCTGCTGTTAGATATGAAAAGGGTTACTGGAAAGAATTTTTGGCAGAGATCAATAGGCTATTGCAAAATGATGGATATGAACTTTATCCTGCTAATAAGGTATCTAATCGAGATGTTTATGGATGGAGAGTATATCAGAAAGAAGAAAACGCTTTGTTTATTCCATATTCTCAACGTCATGCAAAAGAAATAAAAGA
>DSLFC04102__coassemble_1537_pt1 | contig 12852 bp, 10 predicted proteins | sample DSLFC04102__metabat2_low_PE_028 | metagenome-assembled genome bin DSLFC04102
GGAGTCGTTGTGGCCGATGTCGCCGATGGCCAGCACATAGCCGATGACGCCGTCGCCGTTGCGGTCAATGGTATCAATGTTGGTCTGGATGTAGTCCAGAACCATCTCACCCTGGAGCTGGGCGCCCTGGTTGGCGTCAAAGCCCACATAGTAGGTGTCCTCGTTGAAGTTCAGCGCCTCCGTGTCCAGCTCGCCGGTGGTGCTGTTGGAGGGCTGGCGGTTGAACCAGACCAGGGGCTTCTCCGCGTTGGCCACGTCGGCGGTGCTGCCGGAGTTGGCGGGATCCCCGCTGGCAGGGGCCTCAGAGCTGTCGCTGCCGCCGCCGCTACAGGCGGCCAGGCTGAGGGCCATCAGGGCGGCCAGGAGCAATGCAAGAGTTTTTTTCATATCAATTCTCCTTTGTCTTACAGTTTCGATGGAGGCCTTTGGCCGCCATTTAAGACGATTTCATGTTAGTGGAAAACAGGTGGAAAAGCAAGGGGAAAAACCACCAAAAAGGGGGATTTAATTTATACGATATGGACAAAAGGTAAATATATAAGGTGGAAAAATTGTGAAAAATTGCTTATTTTTTGACGAATAGAAGGGGAAAACTCTCGCGTTCTGACGAGAGGGGTGCTCAGAACTGGTTGACCCAGTTGGCCAGGACCAGCTCGGGGACTAACCAGGCCAGCATGAACACCAGGAAGTTGGCGGGGGTGAGAGAGTCCCAGGCGCCCACATAGGTGAGGTAGAAGGTGAGGCAAACCCCCACTGCCGCCCCCAGCAGGGTGAAGGCCAGGCTGCGGCGCACCGCCAGGCGTAGGCGGCGGGCGCCCACCACGGCGTCAGAGTACACGTTCAGCCCTTCCCGGCCCAGCAGGGCCACGGGGGTGTCGCTGTGGGGCTGGTCGGGCTGGGACAGCTCCAGCCGGCGCAGCACAGGGGGGAAGGCCATCTTGTCCACCGGCAGTTTGAACTTCTGGCCCAGCAGGGCGGGGATGAGGTTGAAGTCCCGGGTGGCCAGGATGGGGGAGATGCCCGCGTGCATCAGGGCGGACAGGGCGGGGCTGACGGCGGGGCTCATGGCGTAGTTCAGGGGAAACATCCCGGCCAGCTCCCGGTCGATGGCGCAAAAAACCGCGTGCTTGATGTTCAGCCCCTGGGGCAGGGGCACGTCCATCACCCGCAGGAAGGAGGCGGTGCCCACCAGCACCTCCTGGTTATGGATCACGCCGGACAGGCCGCCCTCCTCCGGGCGCAGGGCGGATACCTCCCGGTAGACGGCGCCCTGGGCGCGCAGCAGGTCGTGGAAGGGGCGGGTGAGCCCGCATTGGAACACCCGCAGCAGGGTGGCGGTATAGGCCACCACCTTCTCGGTGGACACCCCGCCAAATACCCGCACCTGGGCCACCTGGACGCTGCCGGGGGGGAAGAGGTCCAGGTCGGTCATGAGGATGCCGGCGGCGCGGCAGCGGGCCACCCCCGGCCAGCCGGCCAGGGCGGCCCCCAGCTTTTGCAGGCGCTGGGCCAGCTTGTGATAGGGCAGACCGTAGGCCAGCAGGGCGGACCAGGCGCAGGCGGCGGTGAAGCAGGCAGAGGCCGACCACAGGAAGCGGCCGGCGTCCCCACAGCTGACTGCGGCCATCAGCGGGCACAGCAGGCAGGCCAGCAGCAGCAGGGGGGCGGCCACCCGGTAGGCCCGTTGGGCGGCGTCCTCCATCTGGAGCTGGCTGCCAAAGCCGGCGGCTGGGCCGGACCACTTGGCGTAGGCCGGCCGGCCGTTCCACTTGCCCTCGTCCAGGGTGACCACATAGGGGGTACGGGTGAGGGCGGCGGTCTTGGCCCCCAGCCGGTCCCCCCGGCGGCGCAGGGTGTCCCCCCAGAAGGAGAAGGCCAGGCCCAGGGCGGTGACGGCGCAGCAGGGCAGGCCCTGGCGGTAGTCCGTCCCAAGAAGCACCAGGGCGTCACCCAGGGTGAACAGCCAGGCCAGGGCGGCCAGGCTCTCCGCCCCGGGGCGCAGGGTGCACAGCCGGGCCAGGCCGCGCACGATGACCTCCCAGCACAGCAGGCCCACCAGGGCCAGCAGGCTGGACAGCGCCGCCAGACGCACGGTGTCCAGCGGTGGGGCGGACCAGTCCAGCAGGGGCAGCTCCAGGGAGAGCAGCACGGCGGCCAAACTGAGGGAGAAGGCCAGCCAGGTTCGCCACCGGCGGCCCTTCAGCCCCTGCTGCCAACGCTCGGCCAGCTGGGCGGGGGCGGTGTCCGGCGGGGTGGGGGCTGAGGGCCGGGGCTTCCGGCGGGACGGCGTGGGAGGCTCGTCCGGCTGGGGCTCCTCCCGGTCCACGCCGGGGATGTACCGCTCGGCCTTGACGGTCTGTTCGTCCGGCTCGGCCTGGTCGTACATATGGTCGGCGTAGTGGTCGGCCCGGCGCAGCAGGGTGGACAGCCGGGCGGCCAGCTGGCGGCCCAACCCCTTGGGAGAGATCTGGGCCATTGGAGGGGGGGCCTGGTCCTGCCCTGGCTGGGCGGCGGGCTTGGGAGGGGTGGGGTCGGTTGGGACGGGTCGGGAGCCATCCGGCCCTTCCTCAGGGAACGAGATCACCTTTCTGGAGCCTTTGTCGTACTTTCCGCTGCCGTATTCGGCCAGGATGTCGTCCACGGAATAGGGCTTGTCCTTGCCCTTGGAGGGTGGGTCTTTGCGTTCCGACATGGGGGAAGCTCCTTTCCTTGGGGTTCAGGTGCGCTGGCGCACCGCCTCGTACAGCACGATGGCCGCGGCGGTGGAGGCGTTCAGGGAGCTGACCCGGCCACGCAGGGGGATGGAGAGCAAGAAGTCGCACTGTTCCCGCACCAGCCTGCCCATGCCCGCCCCTTCGCTGCCGATGACGATGGCGGCCGGGCCCTTCAGGTCGGCCTCATACAGGCCGGTGCTCCCGTCGGCGGCGGTGCCGAACACCCAGATCCCCTCCCGCTTGAGCTGGTCCAGCAGGGCGGGCAGGTTGGCCACCCGGGCCACCGGCAGGTGGCTGACCGCCCCGGCGCTGGTTTTGGCCACCACAGCGGTGAGCCCTGCCGAGCGACGCTTAGGGAGGATGACCCCGTGGGCGCCGGCGCACTCGGCGGTGCGGATGACCGCGCCCAGGTTGTGGGGGTCGGACAGCCCGTCGCACACCACCAGCAGGGGGGGTTCCCCTCGCTCCCGGGCGATGGCCAGCAGGTCGTCCACCTGGGCGTAGGCTCGCACGGCGGCCACGGCGATGGCCCCCTGATGGCTGTGGGTGCGGCTCATGCTGTCCAGCTTGCGCCGGTCGGCGTCCACCACCACAACCCCCTGGGCCCGGGCGGCGGCGGCCAGGCGGCCCAGGGTGCCGTCCGTCTCCCCCCGGGCGAGATAGAGCTTGTCGATGGGGGTGCCGGCGCGCAGGGCCTCCATCACCGCGTTGCGCCCCTCGATGAGCCCATCGGCCCCCTCCCGCTCTGGGACAGGGGGGCGGCTGTGCTGCTTCATAGCGGTCCATCTCCTTACCGGCGCTCCGGCCCGGGGCGGGAGCGGCGCTTGTCTGATCCTGTCCATCATACCATGCCTTGCCGGAAAACAAAAGAGGGAAAATCGCCGTCGGGCCCTGCCGGAATGGGGCTGCCTGTCGTGGGGTGGGGCGAGGGGTGGGGGAGATGGTCATAGAAAGTTTACAACGCTGGAGCGAACATTTCTTGTTTTTGAGGGTGGAGTATGCTACAATGAGGGACACAGGATCCGACGGCGCCGCGGGCCTGCGCGGGTTCGACCGGACGGATCGGGTGCGGGGCGGCCGCGCGCCGCAGGGGGATGCGCCACCTGGGCGCGCCCGGCGCGGACAAGAGCCCTGCCCCTGCCCTGGGGCATCCCGGCGGCCTGAAAATGAAGGAGCGTGTGTCTATGGCCGGGCCCAACAAACCCAGCAATCAAAACAATCATAATCGCCAGAACGACAATAAGAAAAAGCCTTCCCTCAGTTTTCTGAGCATCGTCATCTGGGCGCTGCTGCTGGTGGTGCTGCTGAACACCTGCATGAGCTCTATGCGCACCTCGAGCCGGGTCACCGTGGCCTACACGGAGTTCCGGGAGTGGGTGGCCGAGGGATATGTGGAAGAGGTGCAGACGAGTTCCAACGCCTACTACTTCACCGTGAAGGATGGCACGCCCCCGCTCACTCAGTACGCCCAGGAGCTGGAGAACCGGGTGGGCGGCGGGGTCAACCTGATGGACCTGTTTGCCGGTGGGCGGGAGCTGTCCGGCCAGTCGGTGGTGTTCCAGTGCGCTCCGCTGACCACGGTGTCTGATGATGGGCTGATGGACCTGCTGGTGGAAAACGAGGTGAAGGTCTCCGAGGAACTGGTGACCAACGAGCAGTATATGATGTCCGCCGTGGTCAGCTATGTGCTGCCCACCCTGATCCTGGTGGTGGCCATGGTTTTCCTCTACCGGTATATGTTCAAGAAGATGGGGGCCGGCGGCGGCATCGGCGGCATCGGCGGGGTTGGCAAGGCCAACGCCAAGGTATATATGGAGAAGCAGACCGGCGTGACCTTCCGGGACGTGGCCGGTCAGGACGAGGCCAAGGAGTCGCTGACCGAGATCATCGACTTCCTCCACAACCCGCAAAAATACACCGAGATCGGCGCCAAGCTGCCCAAGGGTGCGCTGCTGGTGGGGCCGCCGGGCACCGGCAAGACCCTGCTGGCCAAGGCGGTGGCGGGGGAGGCCAACGTGCCCTTCTTCTCCATCTCCGGCTCAGACTTCGTGGAGATGTTCGTGGGTGTGGGGGCCAGCCGGGTCCGGGACCTGTTCAAAGAGGCCAGCAAGGTGGCCCCCTGCATCGTGTTCATCGACGAGATCGACACCATCGGCAAGTCCCGGGACAACCGCATGGGGGGCAACGACGAGCGGGAGCAGACCCTGAACCAGCTGCTGGCGGAGATGGACGGCTTTGACCCCACCAAGGGGGTCATCCTGCTGGCGGCCACCAACCGCCCCGAGGTGCTGGACCAGGCTCTGCTGCGCCCGGGCCGCTTTGACCGGCGCATCATCATCGACCGGCCCAACCTGGCCGGGCGGCTGGCCACCTTGCAGGTGCACACCCGCAACATCAAGCTGGCCGAGGACGTGAACCTGAGGAAGGTGGCCCTGGCCACCGCCGGCTGCGTGGGGGCGGACCTGGCCAACCTGGTCAACGAGGCCGCCCTGCGGGCGGTGCGCCGCGGCCGCCGCCTGGTGACCCAGGAGGACCTGCTGGCCGCCTTTGAGCTGGTCATCGCCGGCACGGAGAAAAAGGGCAGCGTGCTCACCGAGCTGGAGAAGAAACTGGTGGCCTACCACGAGGTGGGCCATGCCATGGTGGCCTACAAGCAGAAGAACACCGAGCCGGTGCAGAAGATTACCATTGTGCCCCATACCCAGGGTTCCCTGGGCTATACCCTGCTGATGCCGGAGGAGGACAAGACCGAGCTGCGCACCAAGGACGAGCTGATGGCCAAAATCACCGTGTCCATGGGCGGCCGTGCGGCGGAAGAAGTGGTGATGAACACCATGACCAACGGGGCCAGCCAGGACATCCAGGACGCCACTAACATTGCCCGGAACATGGTGGCCATGTTCGGCATGAGCGAGCAGTTTGGCATGATGGCTCTGGCCTCCCGCCGCAACCAGTACCTGGACGGGGGCTACGGCATGGATTGCGCCCAGGACACCGCCGCCCAGATGGACAAGGCAGTGAAGGACATCCTGGACCAGTGCTACCGGCAGGCGGTGGAGATCATCCGGGCCAACCGGGAGGACATGGACAAGGTGGTGGCCTACCTGCTGGAGAAGGAGACCATCACCGGGGCGGAGATGGTGGCCATCATCGAGGGGCGCGACCCCGCCCTGGTGGAGGATCCGTACGCCTCCACCCAATCGGGTCCGCAGGGCGGGGACATCGAACCCCCTGCCCGTTCCATCCATATCACCAGCCAGCCTGTGGTTCCGCCTCCGGGACCGTCAGAGGAGGCGGGGAGCCCCCCGCCCGCCGGCCCAGAGGATGGGTCCACCCCGGCGGAATAAAAGAAGAGGGACAAAGGAACACCCCCGGAAGGGAAACCTCCCGGGGGTGTTTTGCGCCGTGTTTGCTCAGGTGTGCAGGCCGTCCACCGCGACGGGCAGCAGGGCGGGGTCGCCCACGGCCAGCAAAACGGTGCGGCCCGCCTGGCGGATGACAGCCCCCTCCAGGCGGGGGACGGCAGCTGGGCAGTAGCTTTTGCATACGGTGATCTGGCTGTCCACCCTGGCCTGGCAGGCCTCCAGCGCCGCTTGGGCGGCCTGCTCATCGGTGAGCACCAGGATGGTGAGCTCGTCGGCGCTGACCGAGGTGTTGGTTGCCATGTAGCTCACGCAGTCCTCCACGGTGGCTGGATCCAGCCCGTATAGCGCGGCCACGGCCTGGGGCTCCACCGGGCCCATGGAGGGATCGAAGGCGCCGCTGGCCAGCAGGGTCTCGGCGTCCTGGAGATCGTAAGGCTGCTGCCCGCCGCCCGCGCCGCAGGCGCCCAGGGTCAGCAGCGCAGCCGCTGAAACAGCCAGGATACCCATCCGGATCAGTCTCATGGCGATCCCTCCTCTCCCGCCGAGGTTAAGGCGCGGTTGTAGAAGTAGCGTTCCGGGTCCATCACATGGCAGCGCAGGTAGTCGGCCCAGCGGGCGTAGCCGCTGAACACGAAGTGGGCTCCGTCGGAGGCCAGCTCGGCAGGGAGCTGCCCGTCGGGCCCCCGGTAGATGCTGGCGGTATCCAGCAGGACCACCCCCTTCTGGGCGGCCACGCGTACAATTGCCTGGTTGAACAAGTCCACCTGAGTGTTGTTGATATAGTCGGCCAGCCCGTTTGCCCGGGCCACGGCGTCGTTCACCGGGGGCAGGGTCTGGAGATAGACCACGGCGCTGGGCTGGACGGCGAGGATCTTGTCGATCAGCTCGGCCAGGCCCTGTTCATAGCGCTGGGGGGAATAGCCCAGCTCGTTGATGCCGATCATCACATAGACTGCCTCATACTGCCGCTGGGCCAGGGCGTCCACCAGGGTGAGCTGCTGGCCGTCCACCTGGAACACCCGGTACTCGTCGCTGTCGGCCCGGAACACCGTCATCCCCCGCGCCCAGTAAAACGTACCGTTTTTCAGGCCGCTGAACAGCTGCAGGCCCTCCGTGCGGGAGTCCCCCAGAAAGACGGCGGAGTCAAAAAAGCTGTCGTCGGCCACCGGGGCGCTCTCCTCCAGAGGGGTTCCAAAGGTATACAGGGGGTAGGCGTGGGTGGGCTCCGGCGAGGGAGTGGGCTGTGGGGTAGGGCTCGGGGTGGGCTGGGGGGTGGCTTGCTGCTGGGAATCGGCGGGGGCGGGTGACCCACTCTGGATAGGGTTGTCCCCGGCCCGGGCACAGCCTGATAGCAGCGCCAGGACGAGCAGCAGCAGGGCCAGCCGGCTGGCAGGAGATTTTGGACGCATCGGATTCATTTCGACATAGCTCCCTTGGTAAGATCGCCTTTACTATACCATTCGACATGGAGGAATCAACTACAAATGGGTTACAATGGGGTTACAAAATAATGCCGTTGTGCAGGGAGCGTGCCGGAAGGGATCAGGACAGGAGGGAGAGGATCTCCTCATAGGAGGCGACGGTGTGGGTGGGGCGGGCCGAGCCGGTGAGAGGGAGGCGGCCGGGATTGTACCAGATGGTGTCCAATCCCGCCCGGTTACCGCCCAGCACGTCGGTGTCCAGCCCATCCCCCACCATGACGGCCGAGCTCCGATCCTGGACGCCCAGGGCCTGGCAGACCCGGTCAAAAAAGGCGGGCTGGGGCTTCCGGGCCCCCAGCTCCATGGAGATGAACAGGTGGGGGATGTACCGATCCAGGCCGGTGCGCTCATACCGGCCCCGTTGGGCGGCAGGCAGGCCGTTGGTGGCGATGGCCAGGGTCAGCCCCAGCCCGGCCAGGGCGCGGCAGAACTCCAGCGCGCCGGGCAGCAGGTAGGCCGTCTCCCCCAGGGCCAGTTCATAACTGTGGTTGACCTGCCAGGGATCGGCCCGGCCGCCGTGGAGCCGCATGAGGGCGGCAAAGCGCTCGGTGCCCAGGAAGTCCTGGTCGATCTCCCCCCGGGCAAAGGCGGCCCACAGCGCGGTGTTGATCTTGGCGTAGTCGTCCAGCATTCCCTCGTTCCAGGGCAGGGCGTGGGCCAGCAGGGTGGCCCGCAGGGCCTCCCGTTCCGAGCGGGAGAAGTCAAACAGGGTCATGTCCGCGTCCAGCAGGACGGTTTGGTAACGGGGCATGGTCAGCCCTCCTTTCTCTCGTGGGACAGCAGGCGCATGGCGGTGGAAACGGCCAGCGCCCCCAGGGCGATGCACCCGGCAATGCCAAAGGTGCGGATGAAGGTTTCCAGAAACAGCTGGGTGTCCCCCTGGATGCCGTAGCTCATGGCCTGGTAGATGGTCAGGCCGGGCACCAGGGGAAAGTAGGAGATCACCAGGTAGGCGGTGGCGGGGCACTTGCGCAGCCGGGCCATGGCCTCGGCATAGATGGTCACCGCCATGGCGGCAAACAGGGTGGGCAGATACACCAGCTGGCCGGTGAGGGCCTGAACGGCCAGGTAGACCGCCCACCCCAGCGCGCCCCCCAGCCCGCACAGCAACCCGCCTATCCCCTGCACATTGTAGGGCAGGCAGAAGCCCAGGCACCCCAGGAAGGCAAACAGGCACAGCAGCGGGACGGGATAGTTCACCAGCGCCTGGCTGCCTGCGGACAGGTCCCACAGGCGCAGACAGACCACCAGGGCCGCGCCCGTCCCCAGGGCGATGGCCCCGGCGGTGAGCACCGCACGGGCGAAGGTGGACAGCCCGGCCAGGATGTCCCCGGTGAGCAGGTCGCTCATGAAGTTGGTGAACACCAAGCCGGGAACCAGCACGATGATGGCGCCGGGGATCACCACCTGGAGGTTGATTGGTAGGCCCAGGGCCTGCAGGCCGTAGGCGGAGAAGGCCAGCACGAAGGCGGCGGCCAGGGTGGCGATGAAAAAGTTCACCTGGGCCCGGCCCAGGGCCACCAGGCACAGCCCTGCCAACAGGCCGGAAAGGCCGGCGGCCAGCGCCTCCGGCCCACCGCCGGAGAAGAACAGGGCGAAGCAGAACGAGCCGATGAAGTAGCCCAACAGGATCAGGGCCAGGGGATAGCGGCGCAGGCCGGCCTCCACCTGGCGGGCCAGGGCGAGGATCTGGCCGGGGTCCTCTGGCGGGTTGGCGCACAGCCGGCGGGACAGGGCGTTGTACCCCTCCAGCGCTTCGATGTCCACGCCCAGGACCTGGGCCCGGCGCATCCGGGTGTGGACCCGGCCCTGGCCGTCAGTGGCGCTGACGATGAGGCAGTTGGGCACGGCGAATACCTCGCCCTGCACCTGATAGGCCCCGCACAGCCGGCGCACCGTGTCCTCCACCCGGTGGATCTCCGCGCCACACCCCAGCAGGCGGCAGCCCATGTCACAGCAGCCCTCTAACAGCAGATCGTAGTCCAAGCCAGAGCCCCCCTGTCTGGGAAAGATGGGATGCCGTCGGTTATTCCAGCGGCATCCCAATTATAGCGGTCTGAGCCCGGCAATGCAAGCTTAGCGTATCCCTTTAGACGGGAAAAAATCCGCGCCGCAGCGAAGGCGGCGCGGATGGGAAAGCCAGGCTGGGCAGGGGCTTAGAACGCCTTCGTCCAGGGGAAGAGGGTGTCATCCCGATCCAGGGCGCGGATGCGCTCCATCTCCTGGGGGCTGAGGGTGAAGTCAAACAGGGCCAGGTTCTCCGCCAGCCGCTCCGGGCGCTGGGATTTTGGGATCACCGAGATCCCCCGCTGCACCAGAAAGCGCAGGGCTACCTGAGCCGCCGTCTTTCCATGGCCCTGGCCGATGGCGGCCAGGACGGGGTGGGAGGCCACCCCCGCCAGGCCCTGGGCCAGGGGTGCCCAGGCCTGAAGGGCGGTGCCATGGGCGGCCATCTGGGCCTGGAACTGCCACTTTTGAAACAGTACATGGACCTCCAGCTGGTTGACGGCGGGCACCACCTGGCATTGGCCCAGGAAGGTCTCATACCAGTGGGGATCGTAGTTGGAGACCCCGATGGCCCGGGCCTTCCCCACTTCCAAGGCCTGCTCCAGGGCACGGTACATCTCAGGACCCTGGGGGTAGGGCTCGTGCAGGAGCAGGAGATCCACATAGTCTGTCCCCAGGCGGGCCAGGGACTGGTCGATGGCCAGCCGGGCCTTCTCATAGCTGTTGCTCACCCGATAGAGCTTGGTGGTGACAAAGAGTTGGTCCCGAGGCGTGCCGCCCTGGGCAATGCCCCGGCCCACTGCCTCCTCGTTGCCGTACATCTGGGCGGTGTCGATCAGCCGGTAGCCCATCTGGATGGCGGCGGCCACCGTCCGGACGCACACATCCCCCCGCAGATCCCAGGTGCCAAGGCCAACCAGGGGTATTTGCACCTGGTTGGACAGGGGGATGGTTTCCGCCTGGCCCGCCGCCTTGCTCCCGGGGCTCATCGCAAGTGGGCGGTGAAGAAGTCCGCCAGCTTGTCAAAGGGGATGGCGTCTTTGCCGTCGCCGTCATACAGGTCGGTGTGCACCACATCGGGGAGGATCAGCAGCTCCTTGTTGTCCGGGCAGGGGTTGCCCTGCATCATGGCGGCAAAGGCGTCCCGGCTGAAGTAGCAGGAGTGGGCCTGCTCCCCGTGTACCACCAGCACGGCAGAGCGGATCTCGTGGCTGTACTGGAGGATGGGCTGGTTGAGGAAGGACATGCAGCCCACCACATTCCATCCCCCGTTGGAGTTCAGGGAGCGGGGATGGTATCCTCGGGGGGTCTTGTAGTAGTCGTAGTAGTCTCTCACAAAGGAGGGGGCGTCCTCGGGCAAGGGATCGACCACACCTCCGCCCAGGGTATAGGAACCGCGCCGGTAGTCCTGGGTCCGCTGGGCGTTCAGTGCCCGGCGCTTTTCATATCGGGCCTGCTCGCTGTCCTCCGCGTCAAAGTAGCCCTTGGCGTTGACCCGGGCCATGTCGTACATGGTGGCGGCCACCGTGGCCTTGACCCGGGTGTCCAGGGCGGCGGCATTGATTGCCAGCCCGCCCCAGCCGCAGATGCCGATCAGGCCGATCCGATCCTCGTCCACGTCTTCCTGGACGGACAGGAAGTCTACGGCGGCCTGAAAGTCCTCGGTGTTGAGGTCGGGGGAGGCCATATATCGGGGCTGGCCGCCGCTCTCCCCGGTGAAGGAGGGATCGAAGGCCAGGGTGAGGAAGCCCCGTTCGGCCATGGTCTGGGCGTACAGGCCGGCGGCCTGCTCTTTCACCGCGCCGAAGGGACCGCACACGGCGATGGCTGGCAGCCTGCCCGCCACCCCTCGGGGCCGGTACACGTCGGCGGCCAGAGGGATGCCGTAGCGGTTGTAGAAGCTGACCTTGCTGTGTTCCACCTGGTCGCTTTTGGGGAAGGTCTTATCCCATTGCTGGGTGAGGGAGAGCGGTTGCATACGCCCACCGTCCTTTCTGCTTGGATGGAATCCGCCCGTTGGGCGGGACAGGTTCATTATAGAGGATTGACCCGGGGCGGGCAAATGGTTAAAATGTATATCACATTATGAGTTTTTTGCATATCAAGGAGGACGGTGGGATGGAGCTGCGTACGCTGCGCTACTTTCTGGAGATTGCCCGGGAGGGGAACATGACCCGGGCAGCCCAGCGGCTGTACCTGTCCCAACCGGCCCTGTCCAGGCAGATGAAGGGGCTGGAGGACGAGCTGGGCAGAACGCTGTTTATCCGCCACAGCTTCCACATCGAGCTGACCCAGGAGGGGATGCTGCTGCGCAAGCGGGCGGAGGACATCCTGGGCATGGTGGACAAGACCAAGGCGGAGTTCCGGGATCTGGATGGCACGGTGGGCGGGGAGGTGTTTCTGGGCTGCGCGGAGTCGGAGGGGATGAAGCGGGTGGCCCAGGTGATGGCCCAGGTGAAAGCCGCCCACCCCGGGGTCCGCTTCCACCTGAAAAGCGGCAACACCGAGGATCTGACCGGAGATCTGGACAAAGGGCTGCTGGACCTGGCGGTCATTGCCCAGCCGGTGGAGCAGGCCAAGTATCACTTCCTGCCCATCCCGCTTGCCGACGTCTGGGGGGCCGTCCTGCCCCGGGAGCACCCGCTGGCGAGGAAAAGGCGCTTGACGGCAAGGGACTTGGAAGGGGAGGCGCTGATCGTCTCCCGGCAGGGGATGCTGCAAGACTATCCAAAGCTGTTTGGGGAGCGGCAGGAGAAGCTGAATATTGCGGCCACCTTCAACCTGCCCTATAACGGCAGCGTCCTGGTTCGGGCGGGGCTGGGCATTATGCTCTGCTTTGAAGGACTGATTGACACGGGGGAGGGCAGCGGCCTGTGCTTCCGGCCCCTGTGGCCCCGGCTGGAGAGCGAGGGGAACGTGATCTGGAAGAAGCGGCAGGTGTTCACCCCGGCGGCCAGCGCCCTGCTGGAGGCGCTGAAAACCAGCTTTGGCCCGGCTGATTCCGCCGGTGCTCCGCCCGCCAGGCCAGGTGAAGTGTAGCTTCCCCTGTGACGATTGGAAGCAGCCGCAATGGTGCTGGGAATCATCCCCTTTGCTTTCAGGGATAGGACTTTGCTCCGCAGGCGGCGGTCCGACATCACCGTGCGGCCCCGGCTTTTCTTTGCAGCAACACAACCGTCTCAACTTGTTCTTCATTGTCCAAACTGATGCTCATATCTTCCTCAATGATAGGCAGCTTAAATTTGATGGATTTCAGCCACTGTCCATTAGGTTGCCGCTCCGGGT
>DSLFC04102__coassemble_1699_pt1 | contig 11451 bp, 11 predicted proteins | sample DSLFC04102__metabat2_low_PE_028 | metagenome-assembled genome bin DSLFC04102
GTGGATGATGTTGGTCTTGTCCAGACGGTACTCCACCTTACCGGCCTTGATCTCGTTGACGGCCTGGGTCACGTTGGGGGTGACGGTACCAGCCTTGGGAGAGGGCATCAGGCCCTTGGGGCCCAGCACCTTACCCAGCCGGCCAACGGTGCCCATCATGTCGGGGGTGGCCACAACCACGTCGAAGTCGAACCAGTTCTCCTTCTGGATCCGATCCACCAGATCCATATCACCGACGAAGTCGGCCCCGGCGGCCCGGGCCTCGTCCGCCTTGTCTCCCTTGGCAAAGACCAGCACCCGGGAGGTCTTACCCGTGCCGTGGGGGAGGACGATGGCCCCGCGCACCTGCTGGTCGGCATGGCGGGAGTCTACGCCCAGCTTGACGTGCAGCTCCACCGTCTCGTCAAACTTGGCCGTGGCGGTCTTGACCACCAGGTCCATGGCCTCGGTCACGTCATACTGCGCGGCCCGGTCAATGAGCTTCGCGCTGTCTACATACTTTTTTCCTTTGCTCGCCATTGCTGCTTCCTCCTTCCCTTACTCTTCCACCTGGACGCCCATGGAGCGGGCGGTGCCGGCGACCATGCGCATGGCGGCCTCCAGGCTGCCGGCGTTCAGGTCGGGCATCTTGGTCTCGGCGATCTTCTGCAGGTCGGCCTTGGACAGGGTGGCCACCTTGGTCTTGTTTGGCACGCCAGAGCCGGACTCGATGCCGCAGGCCTTCTTGATGAGCACGGCGGCGGGCGGAGTCTTGGTGACAAAGGTGAAGGAGCGGTCGGCGTACACGGTGATGACCACGGGGATGATCAGCCCCATATCCTTCTTGGTGCGCTCGTTAAACTCCTTGGTGAAGGCGGCGATGTTGATACCGTGCTGACCCAGGGCGGGACCCACAGGGGGGGCGGGGGTCGCCTGGCCGGCGGGGATCTGCAGTTTTACATATCCAGTCACTTTCTGTGCCATGTTGAAACAGCACCTCCTGATAAGATGTGGTGGTGGCGGAGCGGGCGAGCGCTCCTCCCACGGTTTGGGCGGGACGGCTGGGTCAGATGGGCTCCACCTGGTCCAGCTCCAGCTCCACCGGGGTCTCCCGGCCGAACATGGACACCACGACCCGGACCTTGCCCCGATCCTTGTCCAGCTCTTCCACCGTCCCGATGAAGGATTCCAGCGCGCCGTCGGTGATCTTCACGCTGTCCCCCACGTCGTAGGAGACGATCACCTCGTGCTTCTCCACCCCCAGCGCGGCGATCTCGTCCTCGGTGAGGGGGATGGCTTTGTTGGCCGCGCCCACAAAGCCGGTGACGCCCCGGATGTTGCGCACGAGATGCCAGGTGTCGTCGGTCATGACCATCTTCACCAGCACATAGCCGGGAAACACCTTGCGCTCCACGGTTTTGGGGCCGTTGTCGGTGATTTCGGTCACTGTCTCCAGCGGGATGGAGACCTCGGTGATCAGATCGTGCATATTGCGGTTCTCCACAGCCCGCTCGATGGAGGCGGCCACGGTATTCTCATAGCCGGAGTAGGTGTGGGCCACATACCACTTCAGTTCGTCAGCCATGGCGGGCCTCTCTTAACCGAAGAGGTTGAGCAGCGCGTCAACCACCTGGCGGGCAATAAAGTCAAACACCCAGATGAATACCCCAACCAGCAGCACGCACAGCACCACGGTGCCCACATTGCGCATGGTATCCTTCCCGGTGGGCCAGGTGACCTTTTTCAGCTCTCCCCGCAGATCCTTGAACCAGCGGGCGACAGGGTTGGGCTTCTTGTCCTTCTTCTTGGTGGGCTTGGCCTTGCCTCGGGACGCCTTGGCGCCCGCGGGCTCGGAAGCCGAGGAATCGGCACGCTTTTCCAGTTCAGACATTCAGATTTCCCCTTCTTTCTTCGAGCGCGGGCTCATTACTTGGTTTCCACGTGCAGAGTGTGCTTTCTGCAGAAGGGACAGTACTTGTTGAGCTCCAGGCGCTCGGTGGTGTTGCGCTTGTTCTTGTTGGTGTTGTAGTTGCGCTGCTTGCAGTCCGGGCAGCGCAGCGTGATCTTCACACGGTTGCCGGCCTTGGCCATGTGCGGCACCTCCTTTTGAATTTCGACAGCCGACGAAAAAACGCCGGACCAGCCCGTGCCGGTTCCAGCGTTTCAAAAGGGCGGGACACGCCCTGAAAAAACTACGGGGGACCGGCAGCTTGCCTCCCTGCGGCCACCAAGAGGGGAAGAGGGTTTTTGCGCGCGTCCCGTAAAAGGCGCACAAAAAGAAAGCCCTGCTCACAGGTGCATCCATCCTACCACACCGCAAGGGGCTTGTCAACTAAAACTTTATTTTTTATAATGGCTACCATAGGAAGGGGGCGGGAGAGTGCGCGTGATGGCCATTGACTACGGAGACGCCCGCACGGGGGTGGCCATTTCCGACGGGGCAGGTCTGCTGGCGGGATTTACCGTAGTGCTGCCCAGCCGGGAGGAGGCTGGCCTGTTGGATGAGCTGGAGCGGCTGATCCGGGAGCGGGGGGTGGACGAGCTGGTGCTGGGTCTGCCCCGGAACATGGACGGCACCGAGGGGCCCCGGGGGGCGGTGAGCCGGGCCTTTGGGGCCAAGCTGGCTGCGCGCACCGGGCTGGAGGTTCGCCTGTGGGATGAGCGGCGCACCACCATCGAGGCCCACCAGATCCTCCACGCCACCGGGAAAAGGATGCGCAAGCATAAAAAAACCGTGGACGCAGTAGCGGCCACGCTGATCTTGGAGGGGTATTTGGCAAGAAAACGGCTGGGGCGGTAGTGGGGCGGCTGCGTCCACGGGGCCCCGCAAGGCGGGGCGGCGCGGGTGCGCCGTGCAAGGTTTTGCGGGGCAAAACCTTGGCGCAGGGCGGATTCACTCCGCCCGAGCAGGGAGATCCAAAGGGGTCCCCGCAAAATCGGAGATTTTGTGGGGGAATGCGGCCACGCTGATCTTGGAGGGGTATTTGGCAAGAAAACGGCTGGGGCGGTAGTGGGGCGGCTGCGTCCACGGGGCCCCGCAAGGCGGGGCGGCGCGGGTGCGCCGTGCAAGGTTTTGCGGGGCAAAACCTTTGGAAGGCGCCTTTCTCTCTCTTTGTGAAGATTCCAAGCGGGCGTTTTTCCAAGATACCACAGGGCAGAGGCAGTGTGCAAGGAACGGGGCTCAGCCCCAGTCCTTGCACACGTCCACCCAGCCGGCGGCTTGGGCAGCCCGCTCCAGTTCCTCCAGGGAGAGCGCGACGGCCGAGTTGGCGGTGCCGGCGGCGGGGTAGACGGTGTCAAACCGTCGCAGGCTCTGATCCAGGTAGACGGGCACGCCCTCGTTCACCCCAAAGGGGCAGACCCCGCCTACCCCGTGGCCGATGAGGGGTTCCACCTGCTCGGCGGGGATCATCTTGGCCTTGGTGTGGAAGCGGGCTTTATACTTGGCGTTGTCCACCCGGGCGTCCCCGGCGGCCAGGATGAGCACAGGGCCCTCTGGCAGCAGGAAGGACAGGGTTTTGGCAATGCGGGCGGGGGGACAGCCCACCGCCTGGGCGGCCAGCTCCACCGTGGCACTGGAGACGTTAAACTGCTGGATCCGGCCCTCCAGTCCGAACTGGGCCAGGTGGGCCGCGGCGCGGTCCAGGGACATGGCAAACACGCTCCTTCTCCCCAGGGGGATGTCGGTTCTATTTGGGATTGTACCAGCCCTGCCAAAGATTTTCAAGGGCTGAGCTAGGGAATACGGCCCAGGGGAAGCAAACAACCCCCCGGCTCCGGGCAGGGAGCTGGGGGGCGCGCTGTTCCGGCCCTAGCCAAGCCACGGGGGCAGTGGGGACCGGGGAAGAGGCGGGAGGGCTTACTGGGCGCCCAGGGCCGCCATGGTGATATAGTTATAGGGCTGGTTGAAGTGGGGCAGGAAGAAGATATCCAGCAGCTTCAGCTTGTCGATGGTCACGCCCTCCTCAATGGCCAGGGAGAACATGTGGATGCCCATGGAGATGTCCTGGTAGGAGGCGATCTGAGCGCCCACAATGCGCCGGGAGCTCTTCTCGTAGACGATGCGCACCTTCACCGACTGGTTCTCCTCCTGGATGAAGGCGGGCTTTTGCAGGTCCTGGTAGTCGGTGTACTGCACCTCGATGCCGGCGGCCTGGGCAGCCCGCAGGTTCAGGCCGGTGGAGACCATGTTGTAGCCGTAGATGCTGATGCCGTTGGAACCCTGTACGCCGATGGACTCCAGCTTGGTGCCGCAGGCGTTGTGGGCCGCCACGATGCCGCTGCGCACTGCGTTGGTGGCCAGGGCGATATAGGCGGTGTCCTTCAGGGCGTTGCTGTACACGGTGGCGCAGTCGCCGATGGCGTACACATCGGGAACGCTGGTCTCCTGGCGCAGGTTGACCAGGATGGAGCGGTTGGTGTGGAGCTTCAGGACATCCTTGGCCAGGGCGCTGTTGGGGACAAAGCCGATGGCCAGGATGACCAGCTCCGCGGGGTACTCGCCCTTGTCGGTCTGGATGCTGGAGACCTTGTTCCCCTCGCCCTTGATGTCCTGGACGGCCTCGCTGTAATGCAGCTCGATGCCGTGCTCGCCCAGGATCCGGTCCATGTCATGGGTGAACCAGGGGTCATAGTAGCCGGACAGGGAGGTGTCCTGCATCTCAAAGAGCATGGCGTTCTTCCCACGGCGGCGCACCGCCTCGGCGATCTCCACGCCGATATAGCCCGCGCCCACCACGGCCACGTTCTTGATGTTGGGGTCGTCCAGGGCCCGGTTGATGCGCTGCCCGTCCTGGAAGAGCTTGACCACCTCCACGTTCTCCCGCTCGATCCCGGAGATCTTGGGGACGATGGGCAGCGAGCCGGTGGCCAGGATCAGCTTGTCATAGGACTCGGTGATCATGTTGCCGTCCTTCCCCCTGGCGTGGACCTTCTTGCCATCGTAGTCGATGTCGATGACCTCAGACTCCATGTATACCTTGGCGTGCTTCTGCTCAAAGACATCCTGGGAGCAATAAAACAGCCCGTCCGTCCCGTCGATCTGACGGCCGACCCACAGCGCGGTGCCACAACCCAAGTAGCTGATGTTGGAATTGCGGTCGAAGATGACCAGCTCATGCTCTGGATAGTTATCCAGGATCGTGTTTGCCGCGGCGGTGCCGGCGTGGTTGGCGCCGATCAGTACAATTTTACTCATAGACTTGTCTTTTCTCCTTTCCGATTCTCGTCAGTATACGAGGGACAGAACGGTATCCTGGAAGAACAGCGCGATTCTGCCGTTAGAATTTTACAACCTATGATTTGCAAATACAAGACTTTTTTATCCAAACCCTGAAATTTGCTCCATCCAGGGGCACATCAGGCCGGTTTTGGGGTGAGACGCCATGAGGGGTTAGCTATAACTAACTTCGTATTATAATCCTATCCTTCCGAGAAGTCAACCCTCTTCCCAGGCAAAGGGCTCGGCCAGGGGGATCAGGGGCGGGCAGGGGGATGAGCGGAATTGGTCAGCCGCCCTGGGCGGCCTCCTGGGCTTCGATGGCCCGGAAGCGGGGCATGATGCCGATCTTGTCCGGCGTGTGGACGGGCAGCTGATAGATGTCGTGGCCAGGGAACTGGTTGCCCTCCACCAGGCAGGGACCCTCGGGAGTAAAACACACATCCCAGCCCACATAGCCCACCTGGGGCACCACTTGAGCGGCCTGTTCCACCAGGGCCCTGGCCCGGTCCCAGTCGGGGAAGCGGAACCCCTGGATGGGGGCGCCGGTGGCGGGGTGGTTCTGGTACAGGTTCTTCTGCTTGTCCAGCGCCCGGTCGATGACGGTGCCCGTCTCCGGGTCCATAGGGGCCACCATGCCTCCGCTGTTGAAGTTGTCCACAAACTTGCCGTTGCCGATGCGAAACATGGCCGTGACCAGGTACACCCGGCCGCTTTTGCCCCGGATGGTCACCATGCGCACGGTGTTGATGGAGCCTGGGTAGATGGCGGCCACCACGGGGTGCTGGCACAGCAGCTGCTCCAGCTCCAGCAGGGGGGCGCGCTGGACCAGGCGGTCATACAGCGTGTCCAGGCTGGGGAAATCGGCGGTGCGCAGCTTCTCGATACCCCAGCCGCAGCTGCCTCGGGCAGGTTTGGCCAGAAAGACGTCGTGGCGGGCCAGAAAGTCCAGCACCTGCTGCCGGTTGTCCCCAGTGACGGGCACCCACTCCCGGTGGAGGAAGGGGGCGAAGCGGGTGTTGAAGCGGATCTTGTCCCCCAGCTCGTCCATGTGGGCGCTGGAGTTGTACCGGGCCACCAGGGCGTTGTTGCGCCCCCGGGTGAGGTAGGTGTCCCGCTGCTGGTCAGTGAGATTGTACATCTCAAACAGGTCATAGTCCATATACCCCGCGCCGTACTTCACCGCGCAGTTCTTCATGTCCCGGAGGATGGACAGCCGGGAGCGGCCGGTCTTGCGGTGGATGGCGCGCACCTTGCCCAGCATGGCCCGGTAGTCCATCCGCAGCGCCCGCTGGAACAGGTAGTTCAGCTTTCCCATGCCTTTGCCTCCTGTGTGCCCCGGAGGGGAAGTCTCCTCTGTTATAGCATAGTTTGCCCCAAAAGGCAATGCCGGGCCGCCCTTGTCTTGACAGGGGAGGGGGAAAGATTGTATACTAAATAAAAAAATTAGTTTACAATTAGGGGGAAAAGAGGATGGCACAAGGGGAGAGACTGGGGCAGAGGGTCCATTTCATTGCGGTGTGCGGGGTGATGACAGCGGCGCTGTGTGCCCTGGGGCCGTTGGCGGTGCCGGTGGGGCCGGTGCCGGTGACGCTGGCCACCCTAGTGGTCTACCTGGACGGCTTCCTGTTGGGCTGGAAGGGTGGGACAGCCAGCTGCCTGGCCTATCTGCTGGTGGGGTTGGCGGGGCTGCCGGTGTTCTCCGGGTACGGGGCGGGGGGCGGGGTGCTGCTGGGGCCAACGGGGGGATACCTGGTGGGCTACCTGCCCATGGCGGCCCTCACGGGCTGGGCGGCGCAGCGCACGGACCGGCGGGCGTTCTGGCTGCTGGCTATGCTGGGGGGCACCGCGGTGTGCTACACCCTGGGCACCGCCTGGTTCTGCTGGCAGGGAGGCTATTCCCTGGGGGCGGCCCTGGGGCTGTGCGTGACCCCGTTCCTCCCCTTTGACCTGGCCAAGATGGCGGCGGTGCTGGCCCTGGGGCCGGTTCTGCGCCGGCGGCTGGAGGCGGCGGGACTACTGGGATAGAATAGAAAACAGGCCCCGCCCCCGGAGGGATCCGGGGGCGGGGCCTTGTCTTGGATGGGGCTCACCGCCCGTCCAGGGGGATATAGTCGGTGTGGGTGCCCACATATTTGTAGGCGGGCCGGATGATCTTGCCCATGTTGATCAGCTCCTCCAGGCGGTGGGCGCTCCAGCCGGCGATGCGGGCCATGGCGAAGATGGGGGTGTACAGCTCCAGGGGCAGGTCCAGCATATGGTAGACAAAGCCGGAGTAGAAGTCCACATTGGCCGACACCCCTTTGTACATCTTCCGCTCCCCGGCGATGATCTCGGGGCCCAGCCGCTCCACCATGGAGTACAGGGCGTATTCCTCGTTGCGCCCCTTCTCCTGGGAGAGCTTCTCCACGAAGGAGCGCAGCAGGTTGGCCCGGGGGTCAGACAGGGAGTAGATAGCGTGGCCCATGCCGTAGATCAGCCCCGCCCGGTCGAAGGCCCGCTTGTCCAGCAGGGCCTTCAGGTAGCGGCGCACCTCGTCCTCGTCCTTCCAGTCCCGGACGGTGCGCTTCATGTCCTCAAACATCTGGATGACCTTGATGTTGGCCCCACCGTGGCGGGGGCCCTTGAGGGAGGCCAGGGCGGCGGCCATGCAGGAGTAGGTGTCGGTGGCGGAGGAGGTGACCACATGGGTGGTGAAGGTGGAGTTGTTGCCCCCGCCGTGGTCAGCGTGAAGGATCAGGCAGATGTCCAGCACATGGGCCTCCCAGAAGGAGTAGGAGGAGTCGGGCCGGAGCAGGGCGAGGATGTTCTCCGCGGTGGACAGCTCCTGGCGGGGGGCGTGGATGTATAGGCTGTTGCCCTCCTTGTAGTTATAGGCGTGGTAGCCGTAGACGCTGAGCATGGGGAACAGGGCGATCAGCTGTACGCATTGGCGCATGACGTTGGGCAGGGAGATGTCGTCGCACCGGTCGTCATAGCTGGCCAGGTTCAGCACGCTGCGGGCCAGGGAGTTCATGATGTCGTGGCTGGGGGCCTTGAGGATGATGTCCCGGACGAAATTGTTGGGCAGGGAACGGTAATCGGACAGCTGCTGGCAGAAGCCCTTCAGCTCCCGCCGGCTGGGCAGGTGGCCCAGCAACAGCAGATAGGCCGTCTCCTCAAAGCCAAAGCGGCTGTCCTCCAAGGCGCCGCGTACCAGCTGCTCCACGTCGATGCCCCGGTAGTACAGCTTGCCGTCACAGGGGACCTCCTGCCCGTTGACCACCTGCTTGGCCACGATGTCGGAGATCTCGGTCAGGCCGGCCAGGACCCCCTTGCCGTTCATGTCCCGCAGCCCCCGCTTCACATCGTAGCGCACATAGTCGTCCGGGTCGATGGAGCTGTTTTGCAGCGCCAGGGCCGCCAATGCCTCGATCTCAGGGGTGATGTTGCAGTAGTTGGGATTGCTGGCCATAGAATACCTCCTTGCACAAGATGGCTGGATGTCTGTCGCGGCCTACGACCGGCCAGGGGATGGCGGAGGGCGGCTCCCGGAAGAGGACGTCACTGGGCGTAGTAGTTGATCAGGCATCCAGATAGAATGATGTCCCGCTCCTCCCGGGTGAGGCCGGGCAGGGTGAGGGTGAGGGGCTGCTGTCCGCCGTCCTGGCGCAGGATGCTGGCCTGCACAGTGTCCCCCTCTCCCTCCAGCAGGGCGCGGATGCCGGGGATGTACACCCGGTCGCCGCTCTGGAGCTGCACCTGTTCCAGATCGGCGGCCAGGAAGGGGAGCATCCCCCAGTTGACCACGTTGGAGCGGTAGCGCTTGGTGGCGTATTCCTGGGCGATGTTGGCGCAGCCGCCCAAGACCCGCTGGCAGGAGGCGGCCTGCTCCCGGGCCGAGCCGTCCCCAGGCTTGAGGGCCATGACCAGGGAGCCCAGTCCCGTGCGCCGGGGATCAAAGCCGGCCAGGGCGGCCTCCAGCTGGGGATCGTCTGGGTTGTTCCGGCGCAGCTGCTCCAGCGTGCGCACCGCTTTGGCCCGGGGTACGTACTGGGGATCCTTGCGGCTCAGGGCAAACTCGGACAGGCGCAGGGGGTTGGAGCGGTAGGAAGAGGTCTCCCCCGAGGGGATGAGCTCGTCGGTGGTGGTCACCGGATCGTAGATGGCTGCGCACACGGTGAGCAGCAGGTCCTCTGGCAGAGGGATCTGCTCCGGCCAGTCGGCGATGTTGGGGCCAAAGACCAGCTCCTGCTCCGGCTGGGGCTTGCCCACGCCGAAGTAGACCCGGGACTGGTAGGCCGAGCCGTCGTACTCCCATTGCTCGTCCGGCCGGTCGACGGGCACGTCGGGCAGCTGATCGGCGGCAGTGAGCACCCCGCCCATCCGGGCGGTGGCGGCGATGGAGCGAGCGTCCATCAGGGCCACATAGGACACCTGCCCGTCCCCCGGCTTGGAGCCCTCCCGGTTGGGGAAGTTGCGGGTGGAGTGGCGGATGGAGAAGCCGCCGTTGGCAGGCACGTCCCCCGCCCCAAAGCAGGGCCCGCAGAAGCAGGAGCGCACCGAGGCCCCCACCGACATGAGGGTGGAGATGTAACCCTGGCGGGTTAGCTCCAGCATGACAGGCATGGAGCCGGGGTAGCAGGACAGCCAGAAGGCGTCGGAGCCCACCTGAGTGGAGCCCAGGATCTCGGCGGCCCGGCGCAGGTTCTGATAGGTGCCGCCGGAGCAGCCGGCGATCACCGCCTGGTCTACGTGGAGCTTCCCGTCCACCACCTTGCCGGCCAGGGGGGCGGGAGGATCCACCCCCAGCTGCTCCCGGGTATCCCGCTCCACTTGGTGGAGCAGATCGTCCAGATTCTCCTGGAACACCCGGATGGGATAGGCGTTGGAGGGATGGAAGGGCAGGGCGATCATGGGCTCCACCTTGTCCAGCTCCACCACCACCGCCCGGTCGTACCAGGCCCCTTCCCCAGGGACCATGGCCCGGTAGCTCTCTCCCCGGCCCAGCAGCTTCAGGGCGGTATGGGTCTGCTCATCCGTCTGCCAGAGGGAGGACAGGCAGGTGGTCTCGGTGGTCATCACGTCGATGCCGGAGCGGTAGTCCATGGACAGGTTGGCCACGCCGGGGCCGAAGAACTCCATGACCGCGTTCTTCACCGTGCCCGCTGGGAAGGTGGCCCCCACCAGGGCCAGGGCCACGTCGTGAGGGCCCACGCCGGGCCGGGGGGCGCCGGTGAGGTAAACGGCCACCACCGGAGGATAGGCGATGTCATAGGTCTTGTTCAGCAGCTGCCGGGCCAGTTCGGGTCCTCCCTCCCCGATGGCCATGCAGCCGTAGGCGCCGTAGCGGGTGTGGGAGTCGGAGCCCAGGATCATGCTTCCGGGGGCGGCGTACCGCTCCCGCATATAGGAGTGGATGACCGCCTGGTGGGCGGGGACGAACTCGCCGCCGTACTTCTTGGCCGCGGACAGGCCGAAGACGTGGTCGTCCTCGTTGATGGTGCCGCCCACGGCGCACAGGGAGTTGTGGCAGTTGGTAAGCACATAGGGCAGCGGGAACTGCTTCATGCCGGAGGCCCGGGCGGTCTGGATGATGCCCACATAGGTGATGTCGTGGGAGGCCATGGCGTCAAAGCGGAGCTTGAGCTGGTCTGGATTGCCAGAGGTGTTATGGGCCTGGAGTACAGACCAGGCCATGGTGGCCTGGACGCCGTCTGGATCCCGGGGGGCGGGGATCAGGCGGCCGTCCTGCCATTTCATCCCCTGATTGTGGATGGTCAGCATATGGAAATACCTCCTGTGGAGATGAGATTTTACTTTTAGTGTAGCAAATATATCAAGATTTTGCAAGGAACAGAGCGAAGAAAATCCGATAGGACCAAAATGCCACGCCAGCAGACAGCAGGCGCTGCCGCCTATGGGCCGCCCTGGGGGGAAGCTTCTGAAGGGCAGGAAGCGCAGACAGATGGCATGGAGAGATTAGAGGGGGCGGAAAGGACAGAATGGGGCCAGCGTGGACTCTATCTTGGGATTGAAGCAAAAGTCATAACGCAGCCACGCGGCCCCGGGGACAATCCCCCGGGGCCGCGTGGCTTGTTAGGCTGTGTCCGCCTGGCGGCGGAACGGATGGATTTGCTCAGAGCAGGTGGAAGTTTGCCACCAGGCCGGAGAACACAATGGACACGGTGGACACCAGCTTGATCAGGATGTTCAGGGAGGGGCCGGAAGTGTCCTTGAAGGGGTCGCCCACGGTGTCGCCGATGACGGCGGCC
>DSLFC04102__coassemble_1792_pt1 | contig 10756 bp, 9 predicted proteins | sample DSLFC04102__metabat2_low_PE_028 | metagenome-assembled genome bin DSLFC04102
GACGACATCGTGGCCAACTTCATGGACGAGGCCAAGGCCGCCATGGACACCGACGATAAGAACGTCCGGGAGGCCCGGTGGAACGCCATGATCGACAAGTGGCACGAGAAGTATCTGGAGCAGTACCCCGACATGGACAAGTACCTGGAGGAGTTCACCTACAAGTTCCAGAAGAAGATCGTCAAGGCCTGGCTGCTCCAGGGACACCGGGTGGACGGCCGGGCCAAGAACGAGATCCGGCCCCTGGCCGCCGAGGTGGGGGTGCTGCCTCGGGTCCATGGCTCGGGCCTGTTCACCCGGGGACAGACCCAGGTGCTCAGCGTGTGCACCCTGAACACCCTGTCTGCCTGCCAGAAGCTGGACACCATCTGGGAGGAGACGGAGAAGCGCTATATCCATCACTACAACTTCCCCGGCTTCTCGGTGGGGGAGGCCCGGGCCGCCCGCTCCACCAACCGCCGGGAGAAGGGCCACGGCGCCCTGGCTGAGCGGGCGCTGGAGCCGGTGCTGCCCAGCGTGGACGAGTTCCCCTATGCCATCCGGGTGGTGAGCGAGGTGCTGTCCTCCAACGGCTCCACCTCCCAGGGCTCGGTGTGCGGCTCCACCCTGGCGCTGATGGACGCCGGCGTGCCCATCAAGGCCCCGGTGGCGGGCATCTCCTGCGGACTGATCCAGGATGACGACGGTTCCTTTACCACCTTTATTGACATCCAGGGAGTGGAGGACTTCCACGGGGAGATGGACTTCAAGGTGGCGGGCACCAAACAGGGCATCACCGCCATCCAGATGGATCTGAAGAACGACGGGCTGTCCCACGCCATCATCAAGGAGGCGCTGGAGATCACCCGGGACGCCCGCTTTGCCATCCTGGATGAGATCATGCTGCCTTGCATCGCCGCGCCCCGGCCTGAGGTGTCCAAGTACGCGCCCAAGATGATCACCATGAAGATCGACCCGGACAAGATCCGGGAAGTGATCGGCAAGGGGGGCTCGGTGATCCAGAAGATCACCGCCGAGTCGGGGGCCACGGTGGACATCGAGGACGACGGCACCATCCACATCGCCTCCCCCAATCCCGAGGCTTGCGACGCGGCCAAAAAGATGATCGAAACCATCGTCTTTGTCCCCGAGGTGGGTGCGCTGTACTACGGCAAGGTGGTGCGCATCCTCCAGTTTGGCGCCTTTGTGGAGCTGGCCCCCGGCAAGGACGGGATGGTGCACATCTCCAAGCTGGCCAACCACCGGGTGAACCGGGTGGAGGACGTGGTCAACATCGGCGATATGATCTGGGTGAAGGTCACCGACATCGACGAGAAGGGCCGGGTCAATCTGAGCTATAAGGACGCGCTGCGGGAGATCGAGGCCAAGAAGGCTGCCGGTCAGCCGGTGAAGTAAAGGAATCCTGTCAGACGGCCGGCGGGGGAGCCCTTGCCGGCCGTCTGCTTTCCGCGGGGCCGAGCCCTGCAGGGGGAGGACAGATAGGATGGAATATCGGGTCTTGAGCCGGTACCGGAGCGAGCTGATGGGCGTGGCCATGCTGTGGGTGATGCTGTTCCACTCCTACGACCTGGACCTGGGCAGCGAGCTGCTCAACCGGGTGCGGGGGGCGGGCTTTGGCGGGGTGGACATCTTTATCTTCCTGTCCGCGATGGGGCTGGCTATCTCCTTGATCCGGCGCAGGCAGGACTACACTGGCTATCTGGCCCGCCGGGCCGGGCGGATCCTGCCGGCCTACTATGTGGTGATGATCCCGTACACCCTGCTGCTCATCCTCTGGCGGGGGGTGCCCTGGAGCGACCTGTTCTGGAACAGCTCGCTGCTGTACTACTGGGTGGCCCGCTGCCCCGGAGCCTTCAACTGGTATATCAGCGGAGCGATGTTCTTCTATATTCTGACGCCGCCGGTACTGGCCTGGCTGCGGCGGCAGCACCAGAAGAAGCGGCTGTTGCTGGCAGTGGCCGCGGGGGTGGTGGGCGGCCTGGCGCTGTGCCAGTTACTGGTGCAGGAGTGGTATGGGGAGTACCTGGATATCTTTTACCGGATCCCCATCTTTTTCCTGGGTCTGCTGGCGGGCATCTATGTCACGGAGGAGCGGCGGCTAGGGTGGAAGGACGTCCTGTTCTGGTTGGCCTGGGCCGCGCTGGGGGTGGGATACTACCTGCTGGCCAGCTACCCAGGGATCGGGGAGCTGACCAGGCTGAGCGTCCCGCTGGCCCACCTGTTCGTGTTCTCCACCGTGCCCATGTGCCTGGCGCTGTGCCTGCTGTTCCAGCGCTTGCCCCTGGGATGGCTGCGGCGGTTCCTGCGGCTGGTGGGGGAGAACAGCCTGGAGATTTACCTGCTCAACGTCAGCGTCTTCTCCCAGGTGGGGGCCATCCGTCAGGTGGTCAGCTTCGGGCCGTCCAACCGGCTGTATTACCTGCTGTCCTATGGGGCCAACATTGTCCTGGGCGTGCTGCTGCACCGGGGGGTGGAGGGGCTGCGCCGGACCTGGCTGCGGCGAAAGGGCAACAGCGCTGGGGAACCGGCGTGAGGAAGGGAAAGAACTTGGGCCGCCTGCTGCTGGCAGGCGGCCCTTAGCGCGCTGTTGGAAGGATCTGTCCCGCCGGCGGCCGGTCAGGGCAGATTCAGGGTGCGGATGACCTCCAGGAGCTGGTTGGCGGAGTCGGTCAGCGCCTGCTGCTCCTCCGGAGCCAAGGGGATCTCCAGGATCTGCTCCGCCCCCCGGCGGCCCACGATGGAGGGGATGCTCAGGCTCAGCCCTTGCAGGCCGTACTGGCCGCCCAGGGCCACCGACACGGGCAGCACCGCCCGCTCGTCTTTTACGATGCACTCGGCAATGCGCCCCACCGCCATGGCGATGCCGTAGTAGGTGGCCCCTTTGCGGCGGATGATCTCATAGGCGCTGTCCCGCACCGACTCATACAGCCGCTTGGTGTTGCCCTGGTAATCGTTGTGGCCCTGGAGCTGGCAGAAATGGGCCAGGGGGATGCCGGAGATGTTGGCCCCGCTCCACACCGCCAGCTCGCTGTCCCCGTGCTCGCCGATGATGACGGCGTGGATGCTGCGGCTATCCACCTGCAGATGCTCCCCCAGCAGGTATTTCAGCCGGGCGGTGTCCAGCACGGTGCCCGAGCCAATCACCCGGTGGGCGGGATAGCCGGACAGCCGCCAGGCGGCGTAGGTGAGCACATCCACCGGGTTGGACACGATCAAAAGGATGCCGCCGAAGGGGCGGGAGGTGATTTGGGGGATGATGGACTGAAGGATGGCCACATTTTTGCCGATGAGTTCCAATCGGGTCTCTCCCGGTTTCTGATTGGCCCCGGCGGTGATGATGACCAGGGCGCAGTCGGCCACGTCGTCATAGGTGCCGGCGTACACGTCCATGGCGGCAATGTAGGGCAGGCCGTGGCTGAGGTCCATGGCCTCCCCCTCCGCCTTGTCCCGGTTGGCGTCGATGAGGACCAGTTCGCTGAACAGGCCCCGCTGGATCAGGGAGAAGGCAATGGACGAGCCCACAAACCCACAGCCGATGATGGCAGCTTTTCTGGGATTCATAACATCGTTCCTTTCTGGGGCGGCTTTTGGCCGCCCGCAATCTGTTTCCAGTTTGCCCCGGATGGGCCGGGCTGATACGGGAACCGGCCCGCTCAGGACAGGCCCAGCCGCTCCAGTACCGCCTGGAACCAGTGGGGCAAAGGGGCTGAGACGGTGATCCGGGTTCCGGTGGCGGGATGGGTGAAGGTGAGCTGGGCGGCGTGAAGGCATTGGCCGGCCAGGCCGGGGAAGGGCCGCCGGGGACCGTACACCGGGTCGCCCAGCAGGGGGTGGCCCAGGTGGGCCAGATGCACCCGGATCTGGTGGGTGCGTCCGGTCTCCAGCCGGCAGGTGAGGTGGGTGTAGCCAGCGCGGCTGTCGATCACCTGGTAGTGGGTGACCGCCCGCCGCCCCTGGCCGGGGGGACACACCGCCATGCGCTTGCGTTGCACAGGGTGGCGGGCGATGGGGGCGTCCACCGTGCCCGACTCCTCCCGAAAGCCGCCCAGCACCACGGCGTGGTAGAGGCGGAACAGGGAGTGGTCCTGGAGCTGCTCGGCCAGGGCCAGGTGGGCCCGGTCGTTCTTGGCGGCGATGACCAGCCCCGAGGTGTCCCGGTCAATGCGGTGGACGATGCCGGGACGCAGCTGCCCATTGATTCCGGATAGTGATCCTTTACAATGATATAACAGCCCGTTGACCAAGGTGCCGTCCGGGTGGCCGGGGGCAGGGTGGACCACCATGCCCACAGGCTTGTTGACCACGATGACGTCCTCGTCCTCATAGATCACGTCCAGGGGGAGGGGCTGAGGGATGGCGTCCGGCTCCTGGGGTTGGGGCGGGGCGATGAGCAGTGTCTGCCCGGCCTGGAGCTGGGTATTCTTTTTCACCGGCGTGCCGTCTAGGGTGACCCGGCCTTGCTCCAGCCACCGCTGGGCAGAGGAGCGGGTGACGCCGTCCAGGGCGGCGGCCAGCACCGCATCCGCCCGGCCCGGCTCAGGAACGGTCAGGGGGAAGATCGGTTCCATGGCCCTCAGCGGCCCCCTTCCCGTGGAGTTTGTCATAGAAGAACAGGGCATAGACCGCCAGCAGGATGCCGCCCACGGTGATGCAGCAATCGGCCACATTGAAGATGGCGAAGTTCATAAAGACGGTCTGGAACATATCGGTGACATAGCCCAGGGCCACCCGGTCAATGAGGTTGCCCACGCCGCCGGCCAGCACCAGGGTGGCGGACAACAGGCCCAGCCTGCCCGTCAGGAAGCGGCGGGCCACCAGCAGGGCCACGATCACCACCAGGGCGGCGCTCACCAGGGTGAGCAGCCAGGTGTGTTCCCGCAGCAGGGAGAAGGCCGCGCCGGTGTTGCGCACATAGGTCAGGTCCAAGACGTGGGGGAGAAAGGGGATGGATTCCCCCAGGGGTATGTGGACCCGGACCAGGAATTTCACCACCTGATCAATTACGATTAGGATTACAAATAGAAAAATATACAACATGGTATCAGCCTTTCCCAAAAACGCGCGCCGCCGGGGCGGAGCGTGAGGGGTGAATCGGAGGGGTGGGCCAAAGTGGGGCGGCCCACCCGGGCTCACCGGTTGGCGTCCAGGTACTTCATGATGGCCTTGGCGGCCTTCTTGCCCGCCCCCATGGCCAGGATGACGGTGGCCGCGCCGGTGACCGCGTCCCCGCCGGCGTACACACCCTCCCGGCTGGTGCGCATGGTCTCCTCATCCACCACGAAGCAGCCCCGGCGGTTGACGGCCAGGCTCTTGTCCGCCATGCGGATCAGGGGGTTGGGACTGGTGCCCAGGGCCATGACCACGGCGTCCACGTCCATGAGGAAGTCCGAGCCGGGCACCGGCTCCGGCTTGCGCCGGCCTTGCTCGTCGGGCTCGCCCAGCTCCATGCGGATGCAGTTCAGGCGGCAGGCCCGGCCCGAGCCGTCATCGATGACGGCGGTGGGGTTGGTGAGGAAGTGGAAGTGGATGCCCTCGTCCATGGCGTGCTCCACCTCCTCGGCCCGGGCGGGCATCTCCTCCCGGCTGCGGCGGTAGACCAGGTGCACTTCAGAGCCCAGGCGGAGGGCGCACCGGGCCGCGTCCATGGCCACGTTGCCCCCGCCCACCACCGCCACCTTGCCCCCGGTGGGCACGGGGGTGTCATACTCCTCCTGCCAGGCCTGCATGAGGTTGATGCGGGTCAGGTACTCGTTGGCGGAGTAGACCCCGGCCAGCCCTTCGCCGGGGATGCCCATGAAGTTGGGCAGCCCCGCCCCGGTGGCCAGGAAGATGGCCTGATAGCCCTGCTGGAACAGCTCATCCAGGGTGAACACCCGGCCGACGACCATGTTGGTCCGGATCTGGACGCCCAGGCTGCGCAGATCCTCCTCGGCGCGGCGGACGATGGTGTTGGGCAGGCGGAACTCGGGGATGCCGTACACCAGTACGCCGCCGATGGTGTGGAAGGCCTCAAACAGGGTGACGCAGTAGCCCTGCTGGGCCAGGTCATAGGCGCAGGTCATCCCCGCCGGGCCGGCTCCGACCACCGCCACATGGGTGTAGTTGTTGGGTTGGGCGGGTTGGGCGGGCTGGCTGTTGTGGGCCAGGTGATAGTCGGCCACAAACCGCTCCAGCCGGCCGATGGCCACCGGCTCCCCCTTGATGCCCCGCACGCAGCGGGCCTCGCACTGGCTCTCCTGGGGGCAGACCCGGCCGGAGATGGCGGGCATGCCGTTGGTGGAGGTGATGATCTGGTAGGCCGCCTCAAAGTCGCCGTTGGCCACCCGGGTGATGAAGTCGGGGATGCGCACGTTGACCGGGCAGCCGTCGATGCAATGGGGGTGCTTGCAGTCCAGGCAGCGGGCGGCCTCCTGCATGGCCATCTCAGGGGTGTAACCCAGGGCCACCTCCTGGAAGTTCCGGGCCCGCTCCTGGGGGTCCTGCTGAGGCATGGGGCAGCGGGGTGAGGTCATGTCCGGCATATCTGTTCGCCTCCTTTCCGGGCCTGATCGGCCAGCGCTTGCAGGTTGCAGGCGTGGGTCTGCTTGGCCTGGTTCTCCTGGTCGCGGTAGACGCTGTTGCGGATGGTCAACTCGTCGTAGTCCACCTGGTGGCCGTCAAAGTCCGGCCCGTCCACGCAGGCGAACTTGGTCTGCCCGCCCACCCGGACCCGGCAGCAGCCGCACATCCCGGTGCCGTCCACCATCAGGGGGTTGAGGGAGACCAGGGTGCGGATGCCGTACGGCTGGGTCACTTGGGCCACGGAGCGCATCATAGGCACCGGGCCGATGGCCACCACCAGGTCATAGCGCTGGCCTTCGGCCAACAGCTCGGACAACTTGTTGGACACAAAGCCCTGCTCCCCGTAGGTGCCGTCGTCGGTGGTGATGTACAGGTTGTCGCAGCAGCGGCGGAAGCTGCCCTCCAGGAATACCAGCTCCTTGGTGCGAAACCCGATGATCACGTCCACGGGCACGCCGGCCGCGTGCAGGCCCTTGGCCTGGGGGTAGGCAATGGCGGAGCCCACGCCGCCGCCGATCACCATGGCCCGGGTGGCCCCCTCCACCTCGGTGGGGTTGCCCAGGGGGCCCACCACGTCCAGCACGGCCTCCCCCGCCTGGAGCAGGTCCAGCTTCTGGGTGGTCACGCCCACCCGCTGATACATGATGGTCACGGTGCCCCGCACCGGGTCGTAGTCGGCGATGGTCAGGGGGATGCGCTCCCCCCGCTCATCCGGGCGGACCATCACGAACTGGCCGGGCTTGGCCTTCCGGGCGATCTCGGGGCAGTCCAGCTCCATGAGGGTGACGGTGGGGTTGAGGGGGCGTTTGGTGATAATGTTCGGCATAACTCTTTCCTTCCTGCTGTTGGTCTCCCCCATCCCGGCCGGCGGGGTGTGGGGGCGGGGATGGAACATACGCCAACATTATAAAAGAAAAGAACAGGGCTTTCAATAGGCTTTTTCCCGGCAGCTTCTGGGGGGAATAAAAACGGCCCGGCGGGCCCATACTGGAGGGAAAGGAGGAACGCCATGGGTATCTTTGGAAGCCGGCGGCCGGCGCCGCCCCCCCATCCCCGCAAGGAGCCCCGGTTCGACTGCCCGCTGACGCCGGAGGCCATCAGCCAGATTTTCCGGGACTGCGCGGACTTCAGCCGGCGCACCCTGTACCTGGGCGGGGATCCCAAGCGCCGAGTGGAGGCGCTGTTCATCACCGGGCAGGTGCGCAACGAGCGGGCCAGCGACTATGTCCTGCGCCCCCTGGCCCAGAGCCAGGCGTTGCGGGACGCGCCCAACCTGGACGCGGCCTTCGACCTGATGGCCCGAGGGGAGCTGTACTCCCTGGCGGTGTCGGTGCGGGATACGCCCGACCAGGTGGTCTTTGACATCGTCAACGGCTGGATGGCGTTGTTTTTCCCGGGAAAAGAGCAGGTGCTCACCTTCATGACCGCCACCGAGGAGAAGCGGGCGGTGGCCCCGCCGGAGAACGAGCCGGACGTGAAGGGAGCGCGGGACAGCTTTGTGGAGAGCGTGCGCACCAACACCTCCCTGGTGCGCCGGCGGCTGCGCGCGCCCTCCCTCCGGGTGCGGGAGCAGCTGGTGGGCCGGCAGTCGCTGACGCCGGTGGACGTGCTGTACCTGGATGGCATTGCCGATGAGGATCTGGCCCGGCAGATTGAGGCGCGCATCCAGGACATAGACATCGACGCCATGCTGATGACGGGCAATTTTGAGCAGTATATCGCCCCCGAGAGCTCCACAGCCTTCCCCCTCACGGTATACACCGAGCGGCCCGACCGCTTTTGCGCGGGGCTGGCGGAGGGACGGGTGGGGGTGCTGGTGGACGGGATGCCCATGGGCTGGCTGTTCCCCGCCACCCTGGACAGCTTCTTTCGCACGGGGCAGGACCGGAGCACCGGCTGGCTGCTGGCCAGCGTGCTGGCGGTGCTGCGCTATGGATGTATGCTCATCACCCTGTTCCTGCCGGGGCTGTATGTGGGGGCGGTGCTCTACCACCCGGAGCTGATCCCGGTGAAGCTGATGCTGTCCATCATCTCGGCCAAGGCGGACGTGCCCTTCTCCACCCTGGTGGAGGTGCTGGTGATGCTGGCCGCCTTTGAGGTGCTCCAGGAGGCGGGGCTGCGCCTGCCCTCCTCCATAGGGCAGACGGTATCCATCCTGGGGGGGCTGGTGGTGGGCTCGGCGGCGGTGGAGGCCAAGCTGGTCTCCCCGGCGGTGCTGGTGGTGGTGGCCATCGCGGGCATCGCGGGGTACACCGCCCCCAGCCAGGATTTCGCGGGCGGGCTGCGGATCTGGCGGTTCCTGCTCACGGTGGCTGCGGCGGTGCTGGGCCTGACCGGGCTGGTGTTGGGCGGGGTGGTGTTGGTGTACCGGCTGGCGGGGCTGGAGAGCTTTGGGGTGGCCTACCTCACCCCCTTTGCCTCCAACGCCGGGCAGCAGCGGGAGGGCCACGCAGTGCTACGCCAGCCCCTGCCCAAGGTCAAGACCAGGCCGGACTACCTCAAGACCAAGAACAGGAGGAATCAGGGGTGAAACGGGGGGCAATGCTGGCCCTTGCGGCCGTGGTGCTGCTATCCGGCTGCGGGCCGTCCGCCCGGGAGCCGGACAACTTGGCCCTGGTGCGGGTGCTGGGGGTGGACGGGGCCGGACCGGTGACGTTGACCGGGGTGTGCGGCGGGGTCAACCAACAGGACGCGAGCCGGGGCGCCTGCGTGGACGAGACCTTCGGCCTGGCCCGGGACCGCCTGCCCTGGGCGGGCACGGAGGAACTGGCGCTGACCAGCGTGGGCTACCTGCTGCTGGGGCGGGACGCGGATCTGGAGGCGGTGCTGTTTGCCGCCCTGGAGGATCGGGAGCTGGGGGCGTCCGCCACGGTGTGGATCGCCCAGGAGGGGGCGGCCGCGGCGTTGGAACCCTGCCAGGACCCGGCCACCGACCTGGAGCTGCTGCTGCGGCAGGACGTCCAGGCCCCCACCGCGGCCCAGGCGCTGGCCGCGCTGTGCACCACGGGGGAGGTGCGCCTGCCGGTGGTGGGCGCGCAGGAGGGCAGGCTGGAGTTCCAGGGGGAGGAAATATGGACGATCGAAAGATGAATCAGCAGCCCCTGTCCACCCGACAGCTGGGGGTGGCGGTGATGGTGGGCGGCCTGTCCTGGGCGGGGACCCAGGCCGGGCGCATGGACTGGCGCTGGGCACTGGCGGCGCTGCCGGTGGGCGTCCTGCTGGGCTGGCTGCTGCTGCGACGGGTCAATAGCCAGTCACTGTTCCGGGGCGTGGGCGGCGGGGCGCTGGCGGTGCTGTACGGAGGTTGGGCGGCGGTGCTGCTGTCCTGCGTGCTGCATCGGATGGCCCAGCGGATTGTACACACCGGGGGCAGCGAGAGCCCCTCTCTGTGGCTCCTGCTGCTGTTCACCCTGCCCCTGATGTGGATCGGATGGGGAAAGGCAGCCGCCTTTTTCCGGCTGGTGGAGGTGCTCTGGCTGGCGGTGATCGCGGTGCTGTTGGCATTGGGGATCGGGATGCTGCCCAACGTGGAGTGGCGTTACCTGCTGCTGGCCCCTGGGGACTGGCGGACATCCGCCCTTGCCATGGCGGAAGTACTTGGCCCGGGGCTGTTCACCCTGCCTCATCTTCACCAGGTGAAGCCGGCGCCAGGGAACCGTGGGCGGGGCCTGGCCTGGCTGACTGCCCTGGGGCTTGTGGGGACGGCGCTGACCGGGCTGGTGACAGGGGTGCTCAGCCCTGCCCTGGCCGGCCAGCTGGCAGACCCCTTCTTCGCCGCGGCGGGGGTGATGGGGAACACCGCCCGGCTGGAGGGGCTGATCTCTGCGCTGTGGCTGCTGCCCGACCTGACCCTGGCGGGGCTGCTGGCCCAGAGCTGGGGGCGGCGGCCCCGGCCGGCCTTTGCCGCCGCCCTGGGCTGCGCCCTGGCGCTGACCGGGCTGCCCGCCCTCATCCCGGCGGAGGTGTTGGGGGGCGGGACGCTGCTCCTGGCGGTCTTGACCCTTCTGATCCCTAGTACCGGGGAGAAAATAGTGGTTCCTTTCTCTTAGAAACCGCATATCTTGTGGTTGGCTGGCGGGGAATAAAAAAGTTGCAAAAAGTTAAGAAAAAAGTGTTGACAACTGTGGCGCTGTTTGGTACACTGATCGAGCGTCAAACGGCGCGGCTGTGAGTCGGGTCTGCGGGAGCGGGCAAG